>OGZT01000009.1_pt1 | contig 149084 bp, 134 predicted proteins | sample 1576891 | NCBI WGS metagenome assembly OGZT01 (sample SAMEA3541521, study PRJEB24748) | human gut metagenome | biome: human gut; feature: human-associated habitat; material: faeces | place: China | collected 2012 | reverse complement strand
ATTCATCGAGCCGGGAAATGCTTTGCCATTCTACAAATCGAAGAATAGCGGTTATCTCAATATCAATGAAGAACGTCCTTATAATATCGAATATACCTTACAGGATGTATATGGAAATACAACATCGTATACATTCTCTATAATGGGCAAAAAGCAAGATATTCCCCGCCCATCGGGATGTTCGTTGGTTATGGTATGGGATCAGGACAATAAATATATAAGTGATGCCTTTTCACTGCTTGTAAATAAGGGTAATCTATATAACGATGTCTGTTTCACGTTGTCTCAAAGCAGTTCCGACAGTTATTTCTCGGATATCTTCACTGTCAATCAATCGCCCGTACCATTACATAAATCAGGAGAAGTTAGGATCAAACTAACATCCGATCCACTAAGTAATAAAAATCAATATGGAATAGTACAATTGATAGGAAACCGAAGATCATGGATCGGCGGGAAATATTACAATGGTACTGTTTCGGGAAATATACGGGAATTTGGTATGCGGCTGACAGTCTCGTCCGATACACAATCCCCTACTATCGCTCCGGTAATTGCTAAAACTTCAAAGAAAAGGAAGAGTACTCCTCAACCAATTAATTCGATTAAGCTCCGTATCACAGACAACCTTAGTGGAGTTACATCTGTCAGAGGAACTATAGACGGTAAGTTTGCGTTATTTGAGAACGACATTAAGTCTCCTGTTTATACTTATACCTTCGATCCTGACAGATTATCCAAAGGCTCACACACTTTAACGGTTGTGGCAACTGATGCCTGTGGAAATTCGACAGAATACACAAGTGAGTTCACATATTGAGTAAAAGCTTTTACATAATATCAAGATACTCTTCCATACTTTGTTTTATAAAACCTCGAACCTCATTAACAAGATGGGGCTCTAGCTTTTCCTGATTATATCCTAGATAAAGGCTGTTTGTAGTGGGGACAATTCCTTTCCAGACTACTTTAACCTGTTTATTCTTCAGAGCCTCTCCACCTATCAGATCGGAAGATACGGCAAAACCTCCACTTGTAGCAACTGCGCGTAAAATGGAGATATTGTCAGGTATAGCAGCACTCAACTTCAGAATGGGGCGTTTCAAAAAATTACTCCTCCAAAATCGTCTCACTAAAGGGAGGTTAGTATCATAAGCATACCAGATTTGTTTCCTCAACCATCTTTCAGCTTTAGCAAGGTCATTTTCGGCAATATACAGATCAATTTCTGTTGTATCGAATGCAGGATTACAAACAATCATAAAAGATTCTGAATATAAATATTCATATGTGAGATTATCTTGGGTCTTATCCTGTTTTGTTATAAATGCAATATCCAATTCTCCGCTTCTTAGCTTCGCTATCAGGTCTGTAGCTAAACCATACTCTACTATAAGATGTGATTTTACAAGATGCATATTTTTCGACAGATAAGAATAAAACACTTCTGAGGGTACTCCCAATCTGATAGTCGGTTCTTTACGGATACTTGATTTTTTGAATTCAACCTCTACACGCTCCAGATTATCGATAGACTCTACGATCTGTGTATATAAGAGTTTTCCGTATTCGGTCGGAACCATTTTCCGTGGAAGCCGGATAAAAAGAGCATGACCAATATAACTCTCTAAAGAAGAAAGTTGTACACTTGCATTCGGTTGAGAAATCATTAATTCGGCTGATGCTTTTGTTAATGTACCATGCTGATATATTGCTTTAAACGTCCGATACCATTCCAGATTGACCATAAGCTTATATTAAGTAACTGTAAATATTTATGTTGCATTTTTCAGGCAGAATTAATAGACACAATCAAACTCCGAAAAGCCACAATAAAGCCTGAAATATTAGCACAGAGTGCAAATCTATAAATTTTTGAATAGATTTCTATAAAAACATCTATTTTGATAATAGATTTCAGCACCTTACCTTTGTATCAAGAAAATTAAAACATAGACAATTATGAAAACTTATTTATTTGCATTATCAGTTTTATTATTTGCTGTTTCTTGCGGCAACAATCCTAAGAATAAAATAGAAGGAACAGATTCTCAAGCTGTAGCAACAGGAGAAGGTGAAAAACTAATAGTTGATACTCAGGCTTCATCCATTAAATGGGTAGGTTCAAAACCCGGAGGAGACCATCACGGAACTATCGGTATTAAAGAAGGTAGTCTGGCTATTAATGGAGAAAATGTTGCTTCAGGAGCATTCGTTATAGACATGAACGCTATCAAAGATGAAGATCTTACAGATGCAAAAATGAATGATATGCTTGTAAACCACCTTAAGAGTGCCGACTTTTTCGATGTAGCCACATATCCTGAAAGCAGTTTTGCTATAACTAAAGTAGAAGCTGTTGCCGGAAATGATTCGATTACCCATACAATAAGCGGAAATCTGAAAATGAAAGATGTAGATAAGAACATTACATTCGGTGCTAAGATTACTAAAGAAGGAGATGTATACAAAGCAGTAACTGTTCCGTTCACTATTGATCGTACCCAATGGAACGTAAAATACGGATCAAAGAGTTTATTTGCTGAATTGAAGGATAATATAGTAAACGATAATATCGAATTACAAATAACTATTGTTGCTAAAGCCACAAAATAAGGTTAGGACTAAGAGTAAGAAGGTTGAATAGAGTGTCTGACGGCTTTGGCAATACAAATAGTCAAAGCCGTTTTTATATCAAAGAAAGGAGGTTTATATGAACCTGAAAGATTTACATAAGCAATTATTGTACCTCGAAGATACCCCATTGATGCCTGTTATCTTTGTTGGACATGGTACACCAATGAATGCTATCGAAGACAATGAGTTCTCTTACAAATGGCATGAACTGGGAGCTTCGATCCCTTATCCGCAAGCTATACTCTGTGTATCGGCTCACTGGGAAACACGAGGTACATATATCACTGCCATGCAAAGCCCGAAGACAATACATGACTTCTACGGATTTCCCCGAGAACTATTCGCTCAACAATATCCGGCTAAAGGTTTACCGGAACTTGCCAGCGATTTAGCCAATAACAGCTTACCGTTTTCAATCGAAACAGATTATGAGTGGGGCCTGGATCATGGAAGCTGGAGTGTGCTTAAACACTTCTATCCTAAAGCAGAAATACCCGTATTGCAGTTAAGTATCGATTATACCAAGCCGTTGAGCTATCATGTTGAATTGGCTAAAGAACTGAACTTCCTGCGCAGAAAGGGGGTGCTAATAGTCGGGAGCGGTAATATGATACATAACCTGCGTATGGTAACGCCTAAAAACGGAGACTTCAATATTGAATACGGATACGATTGGGCAATAGAACTAAACGAAAAATTTAAGTCCCGGATTTATGATCGGGATATTAACTCGCTGACAAATTACAAGTCGTTAGATAGTGCCGTTAATTTGGCAATACCATCATTGGAACATTACATTCCCCTATTGTACACTTTAGCATTACAAGACAAGGACGATCAGATAACTGTATTCAATGATAAAATTGTCGCAGGATCGCTATCAATGACATCAATCATAATTGGACAATAATACATAAACAACAGGAGGTTATTTTATGAAAACAACTTTATATAGATCAGAAACAAGAGGACATGAGCGACACGGATGGCTCGATGCCCGGCATACTTTCAGTTTTGCAAACTATTACGATCCCAACCGGATTCATTTCGGAGCACTTAGAGTACTGAATGATGATATCATCGAAGGAGGTAAAGGATTCGGCACTCATGGACACGACAATATGGAAATTATAACCATACCTCTCGAAGGCAACCTACACCATCAGGATAGTCTTGGTCATGGCGGAGTTATAAAGACCGGTGATGTACAGGTTATGAGTGCAGGATCGGGAATCAAACACAGCGAGTATAACGGAGAAAACGAACAGACTCTGAACTTATTCCAGATATGGGTATTCCCAAACAAAAAGAATGTACAACCTCGATACGAGCAGAAAACGCTGGATTTCTGGAATAAGAAGAACAAACTCCACGAGATAGTGACTCCTACCGCAAGCGAGCATGCTTTATGGATACATCAGGATGCATGGTTCTCGATCGGAGAGTTCGACAACAATAAAGGCGAGTCATATACATTAAAATCAGACAAAAACGGCGTCTTTGTTATGGTAATAGAAGGTTCATTCAATGTATCGGGAATAGACCTTAACCGTAGAGACGGATTAGGAATATCCGATGTAGATAAACTTGAGATCAAATCATTATCCGACAATGCCCGTATTTTACTCATGGAAGTACCTATGCAAATATAAGGTAAGGTAAATCACTCATACTTTTTTCTAGCTAAATAGTAATTGTGTTTTGACTGAGGAGCGGCTTCTTTTTAGTAAGAAGTTGCTCCTTTTCATTTAACAGAAAAATTGATCGACAGAGAATTTCCATTTTCATCAACAACTGTCAGTCGGTGATTTCCGGCAGAAGGAGCCAGTTCCTGTTTATGAAAGTTCTGCGTTTCGCCAACATAAGTTTCATCCAGATGCCAAAAGACTTTCGATCTAGGGTCACGGTGAGCCAGTTCAAATATAATATGCCCATTACGGCCGTCAAGCTGCTTGGGAATACTTACCACAGCATTGGCTGTAGGATATATAAATTCCATCACCTTAGTATTGTCGGCAGACTGACATTCCGGAGAAAAAGGTGGTAATGATCTGTAAGACGGATGATGCTCTTTATAGAACCATTCCCACGAAGCAGGCAATACAAACCACGACGTCTGCACAATTCCCCTTTCTCCCGCACAATCTTCATAGACCCGATACTGATGATCTTCCGAAACATTTACTCTTATGTGATAAGAACAAACAGCAGCCTCTGCACCTTTCTTTGTCGTCCAAATAGTATCGATCGATGATTCGGGGCAATTAACTCCGGCAAGCAATCCGCTCTCTTTGCAAACTTCTGTTCTGACCATATCCGTTGTAGGAGCAGGAAACCATCGGGATGCAGGCAGGGCATTGAATATATCAAACATCACCATCCCTGCAGTTCGTGCCCCTGTCAAGCCCGGACGTCCTTCTCCATCGGAATTTCCGACCCATACACCTACTGCATATTTAGGATTCACTCCTACTGCCCAGCCGTCACGAAAGCCAAAACTCGTGCCCGTTTTCCATGCTATTTTCTGAATAGAAGGAATCGACCGCCAATCAATTTCTTCGGGACGGTTGAGATTTGTCAAAGCATCAAAGGTCAGCCAGATAGCCCCTGCCCCGAACATAGGACGGGTAATGCGCTCTTCCGGCTTGTTATTATCTTGGTCATATACATATGATACTGCTCTGCGTTTCCAATATCGTCTATCGCTATTGTAGTCATTCAATGCCTGCGCCATGTGCGTATACATCGATACAATATCCCAAAGTTTACCTTCGGCTCCTCCCAGAATAAGAGATAATCCGTAATTATCGGGGGACCGGGATAAGGTTGACATACCTGCATCTTTCAACAAATTATAGAATTTAGGAACTCCATATTTACGCAGAGATACCACAAAAGGAATATTCAACGAACGCGCCAAAGCCTCGGATGCGGGTACCGCTCCATCATAGTTCAAACTAAAGTTTTTAGGGGTAAATCCGTTTATATTGATCGGAATATCCGCCAACAACTGATTCGGCAGTAATTGCCCGTTATCCAGCATCGCACAATACAAAAAAGGCTTGAGTATACTTCCTGTACTGCGGGGAGCCTGCAATATATCAACCTGATTGGCAGATATACTCTTATCGAAATGTACATTGCCGCAATATGCAACCACTTCGTTTTTTTCGACATTAACAACCACTGCTGCTATATTTTTAATCTCATTCTGGGCAAATTCGGCATTCCAGCGAGCCAGGATATTTTCGATAAGCAATTGCTGCTGTTTGTCAATTGTAGTGCGCACTTGCCGCCCTCCTTGCTCCATATATATTTTGGTAACCAAATGAGGAGCCACTACCGGTAAAGCATACGGTTCAAAAGGTAAAGGCTCCGACACAGCGAGCTCGTAATCGGTTTTATCCAGAATATTCTTATCGTGAAGCTTTTTGAGCAGGTTATTCCTTTTAGTTAACAATTTGGCTCTGTTCCGCCCGAAGTGCATCATTGCCGGAGAGTTAGGCAATACAGCTAATGTCGCAGCCTCAGCCCATGACAATGTGGAAGATTGATGCCCGAAATAGCGCCACGAAGCAGCCTCTATACCAACCACATTCCCTCCCATCGGAGCATGAGAAGCATATAAGTTAATAATCTCGTCTTTAGAATAAGAAAACTCCAAACGGGTGGCCATTATCATTTCGATGAACTTTTCGCCGAATGTCCGGTTCTCTTTTCGGGAAAGCCTTATTGTCTGCATCGTGATGGTACTGGCTCCGCTTACAATCCTCTTTTGACTCAGGTTTTGTTTAACAGCTCTGAATATTGACACAGGATTAATCCCCCAGTGATATCCGAAATACTGATCTTCAAATTCAACCAAACAGGTTTTGTATTTATCAGGAACGGAATCTACCGTAGGAAAACGCCATTGCTGATCATCGGCAATACGCGCCCCCAACAATTCACCATTTCGGTCAGAAACAACCGTACTGTATGGCACATCAAACAATGGAGAAGGCAGACAAAAGATATACCAAACCAATAATATCAGAATTACAGGTATTGCAATGCGATATTTAAGTTTAGCTGTCTTATATTTATCAAACCATTTTCTAATAAATTGTATCATAGCCGATATTCAAGATCAGTAATAAACTAGTTTTTTACCCTAAAAGGTTACAAAGGTAACATGCCTTTTGCACATTTTGTCATTGTCACTTTATCCCTTATTATCTCATTTTCACATTGGCGTATTTGCTCATTCTTACCTTATAGATAAAAAATTCTAAAAATGAATCTGCACCCATACGAATAAAAAAACGGGTAAATGACTTCACCTACCCGCAAATTATAACGCATATATTTATTTAACCGTTCTATTCTTCATCCTTAAACCAACCCGAATACATCAGATAATTTTTTGCAATTTTCTGATTCATTTCTTTAGCTTGTTCCGAGTCTACCTTTTTCACAAATTTAGCAGGTACTCCGGCATAAATGCTTCCCGGTTCCACAATAGTTCCGCTCAGAATAACCGAACCAGCCGCAACGATGGCACCTTCACCGATTACCGCATGATCAAGCACAATCGCCCCCATACCTATCAATGCTCCATTTTCGATTTTAGCCCCGTGTATCACTACATTATGTCCTATCGAAACATCATCTCCGATCTCTACAGTCGATTTTTGGTATAACGTATGCAATACTGATCCATCCTGAATATTCACTCGGTTTCCGATACGAATAGAGTTTACATCGCCACGCAACACAACATTAAACCATACGCTGCAATCGTCACCCATTATCACATCACCTATAATTGTAGCATTATCCGCTAAAAATGCATTTTTTCCTATTTCGGGAGTAAATCCTCTTACTTCTTTTATTAAAGCCATACTTTATAATTGTTTACAGGTTTCAAACCTTATATTGCTTTTGTTTTTTCTTTTAACCAATTCTTTTCATCCTCTGTCAGATTTGGAGACAATCGGTCGTATACATACTGATGGTAATTATTGAACCAGCTAATTTCATCCGCAGTCAACATTCCTTTCACGATAGGAGTCGTGTCTATCGGACAAAGAGTTAATGTTTCAAAAGAATAAAATGCACCGAATTCAGTTACACATTTTTCTTTGGTCACAATCAGATTCTCTATGCGGATGCCATACTTATTAGCTCTATACAGACCCGGTTCATTGGAAGTAACCATACCGGGCTGCAAAGTAGTCGAATTTTCATTCATACGTATACTTTGAGGTCCTTCATGAACATTCAGAAAATGACCTATACCATGTCCTGTACCATGCAAATAATTCAAGCCGTTATCCCAAAGAGCCTTACGGGCAAGAATATCCAATTGGCTTCCTCTTGTTCCCTGAGGAAATATACAGGTTGCCAAACTGATATGACCTTTCAGTACCATTGTATAGTCTTTTTTCATCTGCTCGCTGATTTCACCCAATGCCACGGTACGGGTAATATCTGTAGTACCGTCAAAAAACTGTGCTCCCGAATCAATCAATAAGAATCCCTCGGGTTTTATCTTTTGCGAACTCTCAGGTGTCACATGGTAATGCACGATAGCTCCGTTTGCCTGATATCCGGCGATAGTATCGAAACTTTCACCGACAAAAAGATCCTGCTCACTACGATACTCTACCAGCTTTTCTACAATGGTAAGTTCTTCTATATCTTCTGTACCGACAGCCTTTTCAAGCCACATAAAGAAACGTACCAATGCTGCACCGTCCCGCTCCATTGCATTATGAAACCCTTGTATTTCGGTTTCATTTTTTATACTCTTCATCAAATCCACAGGAGACGGAATATCTGTAATCCTGCATGAATCAGGAATCTTATTGTAAAGGCTGAAAGACACTTTCGTACCCTGAAGACAAACTTTTGTTCCCTCTTTTATATTCTGTATATAATCCGAAACTTTTGTATAATCGGCTATAGAAATACCTTCTTCATGGAAATAACGAACGATTTCTTCGGTCAGCTTCTTCGGATTGATAAAGATGACAGCTTCATTTATTGATACATAAGCATGACATACGGCTACAGGATTACAATGGACATCATTGCCACGAATATTGAACAACCACGCAACCGTATCGAGTGATGATATAAGTATCGAATCGGCATTACTGTCTTTCAAAACTTTCCTTACCGCCTTTATCTTCTCAGAAGCAGTTATGCCCGAATATTTCACAGGCAATTCGAATATTATGTTGGAGGGTATATGAGGTCTGTCGTTCCAGATTGAGTCAAACGGATCATAGTCTGAAATCAGGTGTAAACCTTTGGTGTTTAAACGGGCTGTTAACTGATAAGCATCTTGTGCCGCATAGACATTGCCATCAATACCGACATTATTTCCATCTGATAATTCAGACAGCAACCATTCTTCGATAGTTGGTGTAGTCGGCAATCCTTCTCTGAACAGCTCGATATCCGAACCATTGAGTTGTTGCGCCGCTTGCAGAAAATAACGTGAATCTGTCCAAAGTCCGGCTTTGTCTCGGGTTACAACAACCGTTCCGGCAGAACCGGTAAAACCGCTGATCCATTCTCTCGAAGCCCAATGCGAAGCAGGATACTCACTCAGGTGAGGATCGGTACTTGGTATTATAAACGCATGAAGGTCTTTTTCTTCTAAAAAACGTCTTAAAGACGATAATCTATGATTTATAATATTTCCCATGACTGAAAACAGTTTTTAAGGTCTCTAACCTTTTTTCTCTATCATTATGACTGCCCTGAAGTATTGGTCAGCTCTTCATTTTACATGATCCGGAAAATCTTGCTCCCGGCTCTATCTCTATCACCTGCGTAGTTATATCTCCGATCAGGTTTGCCGTAGCTCTTAAAATTATAGTATCTTCACAGATCACATTTCCCGAGACTTTACCCAGTAAGTCCAGATTGGTACATTCGACATCGCCGGACACATGCCCGTTATTACCGATAATGATTTTTCCTTTACTTATGATATTTCCCTCTATAACACCGTCGATACGGATATCATCCTGTGTTACAAGGTTTCCTGTTAGAACTGTTCCGGCAGAGAGTACATTATGCATGCCACTGGGGGTAGGCACGACTTCCTTACGATTCAACATATATCAATTTTTCTAAATGAAGTTATTTTCGGTCTCAGACCTTTTTACTGACTTACCAAGCACAATCAAAGGTTAAATATTCCAACCTCCGAACAAGGATGAAACTACTTACCGCTGCTTGAAGATAACAAATGTAAAAAAAAAACTTAGCTTTGCACCTCAATTCTACTATTAAAATGGAAACTTACATATTACTGGAAAACGTCAGGTTGTATGCTTATCACGGGGTTGGAGAGCAAGAACGAATCGTGGGAAACCGTTATCTGATCAATCTGAAAATAAAAATCAATGTTATGGATGCCGTCCGGTCAGACAGCCTGGAAGATACAATAAGCTATGCCGATGTTTTTGAAATAGTAAAAAAAGAAATGGCTATCCCGTCTAAATTACTGGAACATGTTGCAGGTAGGATTATTTCGGCTTTACGCAAAACGTATCCCGCTATTGAAAGTATCGAACTAAAGCTATCCAAAAACAATCCGCCGATGGGAGCCGACATGGATTATGCCAGTGTATTGATTATAGATTAAGTCACGGAAAATTAGGTCTGAGACCTTAAAGAAAATGAAGAAACTCAAGATAACAGAACTGAACCGTATATCTCAGGAAGAATTCAAAACGACAAAAAAAATCCCTCTGATTGTCATTCTTGACAATATACGGAGTCTGAACAATATAGGATCGGTATTTCGTACCTCAGACGCTTTTCTGGTTGAAGCTATCTATCTGTGCGGAATAAGTGCAACTCCACCAAACGCAGAGATACATAAGACTGCATTGGGAGCTGAACATTCTGTAACATGGAAATATTTCGCAGAAACTATTGATACTGTAAAGTCACTACAAGAGGAAGGTTATCATGTTTTTGCCATTGAACAAGTACATAACAGTACAATGCTCGACAATTTAGAGTTAAATACTTCTCAAAAATACGCGATTGTTATGGGCAACGAAGTAAAAGGTGTGCAGCAGCCTGTAATCGACATCTGCAACGGATGTATAGAAATACCTCAATTCGGCACAAAACATTCTCTTAATGTAGCAGTAACAACGGGTATCGTAATTTGGGACTTCTTTAAACAATTACACACCCGTTAAAAGGGTGTGCGGGGGGGCAGGCCTTTTTATTGACTTAGTTATTATAAAAACTTAAAGTAAGGTTCTGCGTCTAAAAACCGTTCAGAATTTTATAATCTTCATTACTTTATCGACGACTCCGGCATTGCCTGTTACATATTCTCCGGCATGAGTTCCGGCTGCTTCAAGCACCTTGGGATATTCAATAAATTCATCCATCAAGCTCAGGAAAGTATCATAATCATGGATGGAATATCCTCCTCCTGTTTCGAGTAATTGATTTGCTTCTCTGAATTTCTTAAAGTTAGGTCCGAAAATCACAGGAATATTATACACTGCGGCTTCCAACACATTATGGATACCTACACCGAACCCCCCTCCTACATAAGCTATCTCGCCATATCTGTAAAGCGAAGATAATAATCCGAATGTATCTATAATAAGACAGTCGAACTGTGATACATTTTCAGGGGTAGCTTTTGTATAACGAATAGAAGGACGCTTAAGTATACTTTCTATATAACTTAAATGAGCATCATGAATTTCATGCGGTGCTATAATCAGCTTGAGATTCGGATTATTATTAAAATATTCAACAAATACATCTTCATCTTTCGGCCATGAACTACCGGCAACCAATGTTAACTGTTTATTTCCGTCTTTATCTTTTGAGAAAGCTTCTCCTACCGGCAAATATTTAGCCTGCGATTTGATATCCAATACACGGTCGAAACGGGTATCTCCGCAAACTTCCACATTCTTGACTCCGATACCCTCCAATAACGATTTGGAGTTATCATCCTGCACACAGATACATTCATAGAACGAAAGCATCTTACAATAAGCTTTTCCGTACCATCTGAAAAATATCTGATTGGGACGGAAGATAGCCGACACCATATAGGTCGGGATATTCCTTTTATGTAACTGATTGATATAGTTGTACCAGAATTCGTATTTGATAAATATCGCTATTGCAGGATTTGCCAGATTTAAAAACCGTTTAACATTCCGTTTCCGATCGAAAGGCAAATAGCAGACAATATCTGCTAAATCGTAATTTTTACGAACTTCATATCCCGAAGGAGAGAAGAATGTTAGCAGAATTTTATAAGAAGGATGCTGAGCCTTTATCTTTTCAAGGATCGGCCGCCCTTGTTCAAACTCGCCTAATGAGGCTGCATGCAGCCATATATATTTAGCATCGGGGTCTATCTTTTCCTTCAATTTGGAATATACTTCCCGATGCCCTTTTACCATCAGGCGGGCTTTACGATGGAACGGCGAAATAAGGTTTACGATAAGGGCGTAAAGACCAATAATAAAATTATACATGCTTATGCTTTGTATTCAATTTTAGAAATAGCTGTTTCCAGACGTTTCAGAGTTTCATCTTTTCCGATAGCTGCTGTTATATCGAACATATGAGGCCCTTTAGACTCTCCTACTACAGCCAGACGGAAGGCATTCATTATATTTCCCAAATGATATTCTTTATCTTCTATCCATTTTTTCACAATGGCTTCTTGATTTTCAGATGAGAAATCGGATATATCAGATAAAACCCCGATCAATTCGGTCAACTGTGCGGGAGTTTCTTCTTTCCAGCGTTTTTTTACTGTTTTTTCATCGTATGAGACAGGTGCAACAAAGAAAAAAGACGATTGCCCCCACAACTCGGGAAGCAGACTCACACGCTCTTTGACCAAACCCACTACATTTTCAACAAAGGCAGGTTCGGAGTGGATACCTTCTTTGACCAGTTGTTTTTCGAAAATACGAGCTATTTCTTCGTTTGATGCAGATTGAATATACTGATGATTAAACCATTTTCCTTTTTCGAAATCGAATTTTGCACCGCTGCGGCTGCATTTTTCAATACTGAATGTGTGGATCAGTTCATCCATAGACATTAACTCTTGATCATTTCCCGGATTCCATCCTAATAAAGCAAGAAAGTTAATAACAGCTTCGGGCAAATAACCGCTTTCTCTGTATCCTGAAGAAATATCTTCCGATTTAGGATCTTTCCACTCCAATGGAAATACCGGAAATCCGAGACGGTCGCCATCCCGTTTACTTAATTTGCCTTTTCCATCGGGCTTCAATAATAAAGATAGGTGAGCAAATTGCGGCATGGTATCTGCCCAACCGAAAGCTCTGTATAATAAAACATGCAACGGAGCCGATGGCAACCACTCTTCACCGCGTATTACATGTGTTATCTCCATCAAATGGTCATCTACAATATTAGCAAGATGATATGTCGGCAGATTATCGGCAGATTTATACAAAACCTTATCATCAAGTTCCGATGAGTTGATCGTTACTTTGCCCCTTATCAGGTCATTAACCACAACATCTTCATTCGGTTCTATTTTAAAACGAACAACATAGTTTGTTGAGTTATCAATAAGCGACTGCACCTCTTCTTTCGGCAGAGTAAGAGAATTTCTCATCTGTCCGCGGGTAGAAGCATCGTATTGAAAATTTTCTATCTCCTGTCTTTTCTGTTCAAGCTCTTCGGGAGTATCGAATGCTATATATGCCGCACCTTTTTCTAATAATTGATCGACATATTTTTTATAGATTTCCTTTCGGTCAGATTGGCGGTAAGGTCCGTATTCTCCACCGATATGTGTACCCTCATCAAATTTCAGACCTAACCAGGTTAATGCCTCTATGATATAATCTTCTGCTCCGGGAACAAACCGCTGAGAATCGGTATCCTCGATACGAAGGATAAAATCACCTCCGTGTTGTTTTGCAAAAAGATAGTTATACAATGCTGTTCTTACACCTCCGATGTGAAGAGGTCCGGTTGGACTAGGTGCAAAACGTACTCTGACTTTAGAACTCATATGTGAAAGAAATTAAGGTCGCAGACCTATTTTATTATTTTTAGCAAATATTTTTATCTATTGTTTATTCTTAAGTAGTCAAGGATTTCTTACCTTTTTCCGATTCTCCTTGATAATTACAGCAAGTAGTTGTAACCTCAAATATATCATAAAAAATTCACAACCACTCAATATAAACATCCGGATACCAAACCTTCAGAAATTATCAATCATCAATCAATAAGCTGCTTATCGTTATTATATCTGAAAAAATCCAAGAAAAAGATCTGAGTCCTCAGTTAAAAATGCTTACAAAAGTAGATAAAAAAAACGTAGATATATATACAATAAGATCGAAATATGCCAAACGCACATTCCGATCTTATGTATAACCAGATATTATCGGCTTATAGCTTCAATTTGTCTGTAATATCTTTTGGCAATGCCTGTTTATTTACTACAAAGCTGATAGTTTTATACTTAACAAAAGTTTCCGATACATACCAGATACCTTTGTATTTTCCGGTTTCTCCCCACGAATTTTTCACCATGTAATATTTGGTTCCGTTCTGGTCTTTCGCAATACCGAAAATCTGCATACCATGATCATCTGTCGTTTCCTGATTATCAAAACCTGCCTGACGCATTTCCTGAGTAACTGCAATTTCTTTTACCGGGCCGGCTTCTATTTTCTTTCTCAATTCTGTTACTTTCTGAGATGCAGAAAGTCCAAGCCAATGAGCCTGATCCGATCCTATATTTTCAGGTGCATTATCATCTGGATACACTCCAAGACCATTGCGAGTAAAACCTGTTTCACTTACATCTGATGCCCAAGCGATGGTGTACCCTTTTTCTATCGCGTTATCCATTATTTTAATCATAGCATCCATCGGAACATTGTATGACAATGCCCAACGCCAGTTATCAGGAACTTCAACTGCAAATGGCGCATAAAACGGATGATGAGTAAATGATGAAATAGAAACATAATTATTACTATCCAAGCCTAGCTCTTTTGCCCAGCTCTGAGGAGTATAAGTTTTACCTTTATATGTAAATGACTGAGGCTTTTCACCCAGATAAGCGTCCAGAATCCCTTTGAAGCCGGTAAACCATGCAGTCGAATATCTTTTATTTCCGTTTTTATGAATCCCTTCAAGATATCCGGTAAGCCCATCAGCTAGTTCACCATGCTTATGACCGGTTTCACCATAATTCAGTCCAGGCATTGCTTCATTCGGAACAACTCCGTATTCGTTTATTGTTTCAATCACATCAGCAAAAGAGCCTCCCTGCGCAAAATTCAAATGACCGTCCAAACGGAGATACTTCTGAGCTTTATCTTCATAATTACGGCGGACAATATACATTTCGGATAAATCCTGTTCGCCTTTACCCATTTTAAGCAATTCAGATTCGAGAAAACCTACTCCCGAAAAACTCCAGCAAGTTCCGCTGCTACCCTGATTTTTGATTGACGTAATTGGGTTTTGTTTTACCACTGAGAATTGATAGCCTGTGCTATCTGTTTGAGCCCATGCAGAGAAAGTCATCAACAAGGCTACTGATGCAATAAATATCTTCTTCATACAATACCATTAAGGTCTCAGACCTTTTTATTAAATTACCAAGTACAACGACCTTCTATAACTCTGAGGTCAATTATTAATTTATACTTGTTTTTTTGTTTAATTAATGTAAAGTTATACAAAAAGTAACATACATGACACTTTTGCCTAATCGAAAGACATACAATTACATTTTTTAACTCTATTATGATAGAACACACAGAGTATTTCACCAATAAATACTAAAGTTCCATATTGTAAATATCTTTACAAATAGCTGTAAATAAATTTTACAGACAAGAGCGCCCTACAACAAATCAACAACCTATATATAAGCCAATTAATATTAATGGCATAATTTTAGCATAAGAAAGAGAAAGCAGAAATAAAGAGTTAATGTTTTCTGAATAAATAAAGATATAAAACAGACAACTTCATTTTTTTCGACAAACAGTGTAACTAATTAAGCATATAATCAGTCGTATTATATAAACAGAATTTAAATAGAATAGAATATGAAAGCTTTAGGTGTAATTTTACTCGCAGTATTATCCGTAACTACATGTTATGCTTTTGGATTTGGAGAACGTGGTAACCGCAATATCAAAACAAAAGAAATCTCCATCAGTAATTATTCTGTAATAGAAGCCTTGGGGTCGGCAGATGTATATTATGAACAAAAGCCAAACCAAAAGCCTTATTTGCGTGTGGAGATTGACGAAAACCTTATGCAGTATGTAAAAGTGCAGGTACAGAATGGCATTTTGAATCTAGGAACAAAACCCAATACGAATATGAGTCCTACGCGCTTCAGAATATATACCAACTCTACATCATTGGTTAAAGCCGGCATAAAAGGATCCGGAGACTTGTATTTACAAGGAAAGATACAAGCCGATAAATTTGAAGTGTATGTAAAAGGATCAGGTGATGTATCTGCAAATAACCTGAACACAAAACATCTGACAACATGGATTCAAGGATCAGGTGATATCACACTGAAAGGACAAACCGATTACCTTTCGGCTACAATTACTGGAAGTGGAGACCTGAACACCATTTCGCTATCATCGAAAAATGCCGATTGCCTGATAAAAGGGTCGGGAGATTTATCGGTAAATGCAAGCGGACAACTTAACGCCGAAGTCAGAGGCAGTGGAGATATCACATACGCAGGCTCTCCCCGTCAATTAAATAAATCGGTACGTGGCTCGGGTTCAATCAGCAAGAAATAAAAAGAAGAGAAATGAAAAACATTCTATTATTGTTTATCTGTATTTTCGCGATAACATCCTGTAATGTAGGAGTCTCGCCCTCTTTTGCAAACTCGTATTCAACCTCTTCAACTAAAACAGTCAAAGGGAACAGTAATATCGTACAAAAAGAATATACAATCGGAAATTATTCGAAGATCGACATACAGAACTTTACCAATATTGTATACGAACAAAAAGAAGGAGTAAGGCCATACATCAGGCTCGAAACCGATGAAAATCTCATCCCTTATTATCTGCTAGAGGTGAAAGATGAAACACTGATTATCAGATCGATCGAAAATGTAAACACCAAACATTGCACAGTATACACCAATTCAACATCTCTATCTGAAATATGGGTATCGGGTGTAAGTAATATAGAGTTGAAAGGCAAAGTAAATTCCGAAACTCTAGTTTTTCAACTTGCTGGTGTAAGTAATATTACAGCAGACAATCTTCATTACAATAAGATTACAGTAAACTTTTCGGGAGTTGGCGATGTAAATTTAGGAGGGGAGGCTCAAAAAGCTGTTTTTAACATCAGCGGGAAAGGCAATATTCAGGCTTCTGACCTAAATGCCAAAAATGTAGACTGTAATATATCAGGTGTTGGTAGTGCAAAGGTTTCAGCTTATCAAAAGCTAAAAGCATCGGTAGGCGGAATCGGCAATATCCGCTATAAAGGTAATCCGAAGCAAACCGAACTGTACAAAAATGGAATAGGCAGTATCAAGGCTGAATAATACCCTAGAGCAAAAAAGCTTGTTAGTAAATTATATTAAATTGTTGCAACGGGTGTATTTCATTGTTTATCTTTGTTCTTCTAAGTAACAAAAGGTCTGAGACCTTAAAATACAATCATGGAAGAATTATTGGAACAACTAAATACATCCCAACGCAATGCTGTCGAGTACAACGACGGTCCCTCACTGGTTATAGCCGGAGCCGGTTCCGGAAAGACCCGTGTGCTGACTTATAAGATCGCTTACCTGCTAAAACTGGATCTTCCGCCTCAGAATATTCTGGCTTTGACCTTCACCAACAAGGCGGCTCGTGAGATGAAAGCCCGTGTAGGTCAGCTTATGGGCGAAAATATTGCCCGGCGTTTGTGGATGGGAACATTCCACTCCATATTTTCTCGCATATTAAGAACCGAAGCGGAAAAGCTCGGCTTTACATCCAATTTTACGATATTCGACTCGGCTGATTCGAGGAACCTGATCAAGACAATCATCAAAGAGCTTCAGCTTGACGATAAAGTATATAAGCCGGCACGTATCCAGTCTATGATATCGAATGCTAAAAACGCACTTGTATCACCCATAGCTTATGCTCAAAGCCGTGAAATGCTCGAATACGACATGAAGGCTAAAGTTCCTCAGGTTAAGGATATCTATAAAATATACAGTACTCGTTTGTCTGCGGCTAACACTATGGACTTCGATGATTTATTGTATCATACCAACCGTTTATTCAGGGATCATCCCGATGTACTGGCTGCTTACCAGAACAGGTTTCAGTATATATTGGTAGATGAGTATCAGGATACCAATTTCGCCCAGTATTTGGTTGTAAAACAACTGGCCGATTCTCATCATCGTGTTTGTGTAGTAGGAGATGATGCCCAAAGTATCTACTCATTCCGTGGAGCAAATATCGACAATATCCTTAATTTCAAGAGCAATTATCCCGAAGCCCGTATCTTCAAGCTGGAACAAAACTACCGTTCGACCCAGAATATTGTAAATGCAGCAAACAGCCTCATCAAACAAAACAAGGGACAGATACAAAAGAATGTATTTTCAAAAAATGCGGTTGGTGAGAAAATCGAAGTTTCGAGTGCTTTTTCAGACTTCGAAGAAGGGATTATAGTTGCCAATAAGATACAGGATATCCGACGGATAGAAAATGCTTCTTACAGTGATTTTGTCATTTTGTACAGAACAAATGCCCAATCTCGTGTCTTTGAAGAATCATTACGTAAAAAGAATATTCCGTACCGCATTTATGGAGGATTATCTTTCTATCAGCGGAAGGAGATTAAAGACGTGATTGCCTATTTCCGTATGGTGGTAAATCCGAAAGACGAAGAAGCATTCAAACGAATCATCAATTATCCTACACGCGGAATAGGAGCAACTACGGTGGGTAAGATTACAGATACCGCTCAACTGCACAATGTGAGTCTTTGGGAAGTAATCCAAGACCCTCTGAAATACAATTTGAATGTAAACTCTGGTACAGCAAAAAAATTAGGCGATTTTCAGCAGCTGCTTTTCGGATTTATTCACGAGTTACCTGTAGCCAGCGCATATGACATAGCCACCAAGATAGTAAAAGAAAGTGGCATTGCCAGAGAAGCTTATCAGGATCAGACACCCGAAGGAATGAGCAGGCAGGAAAACCTTCAGGAATTGTTAGGTGGAATACATGAGTTTTGCGAAACCCGTATCGAAGAAGGTGAAACCCGTATAGGGCTTATCGATTTTTTATCGGAAGTCTCACTTTTAAGCGATCAGGATACCGACAAGGAAGAAGATCAGGAGAAAGTTACAATGATGACTATTCACGCATCTAAAGGTCTGGAATTTAAGAATGTCTTTATCGTAGGGCTAGAAGAAGATTTATTTCCGTCATCTATGACTAAATCCGAACCTAGAGGTTTAGAAGAAGAACGGCGGTTGTTTTATGTGGCCATCACCCGAGCCGAACAGTTTTGCATGTTGACCTATGCCAAAAGCCGTTTCAGAAACGGACAGACAAATCCATGCCACCCCAGCCGATTTTTGAAAGACATAGACAGTGAATACATTAAAGCCAATGCCGGAGTTCTGGATGGCATACAAACTCAATATTCGCAAGGTGGATTCTGGGATAACGTCAGAAAAAACAGAGAGGAAAAAGAAGAACTACAGGAAGTCAAAAGAAGAGAGTCTCCTATTTTTGAGAAAAAGGAAACTCCAATTCAATCAGCATATTCTAATCGTCCGAACTTTGTAAATGCAAAGACAGCTCAACCCAAAACACCGGCCAGCAGCGATGTATACGGTGTGCAAACCGGAGCTATAATCAAACACGAACGCTTTGGTATTGGAAAAGTGGTTGCTTTGGATGGAGATGCTTCGAGCCGCAAAGCTACTGTTGAATTCGAGAATGCAGGCACAAAGCAACTTCTGCTAAAGTTTGCCCGTTTTGAGGTTATCGGTTAACTTGTCTTCAATATGTGAAACCAACAGAAAACAATAATGATCTGTTCTTAGCATTGTACTTCGATGAGCTATAATCTTTGAATAGTCCGTATTGGTACTCTGCGCCCAAATGAATCATTTTGAAAAAGCTAAAACCTGCTCCGAAACTCAGTCCGCCGGTTACATTCTTCGTATACCACTTATCTGGAAGTCCGCTTCCTTTAATATAATCGTCTCCGGATAATCGAAAACTGGCATACGGTCCTGCCAAAGCATAAGCTCCCCAGAAGTTGGAAAAAGAATAGCTATATTTCAGATTAACAGGAATATCCACATAAGAGTTACTAACCTTAACCGAAGTATTCTCAAGTCCCCGTTTTGCAAAAATCGCACCGACAACCAACGAAAACTGACTGTTTACTTTCCCTATTTCAGCAATAGGCCCTGCATGATAGCCGGTATAGCTGTCGAAATTAGTCGCTCCCTTCGGCGTAGAGACATTGGAAAGGCTATATCCACCTTTTGCTCCTAACTTTACGCTCAACTGAGCTGATAATGAATACGAAAGAATTAAAAACAGAACAAGAAGGCTTAATACTTTTTTCATACCTTTATTTATTTTTGGACACAGACAAAAATAACAGAATCCCTTTATGGATAAAGGCTGTCAGGCATTCTTTCGTCTTCTAAAATCGATGAAATGGAGATTCTGATCGGTCAGGTTATATGATTTCAATGATCTTGATGCAGCATGATTCGATGAATGGATACATAATCTATTTAAATCTAAGGTGGAGATAAAAAAAAGGATGTATCATTTCTGATACATCCTTACATATTTATTTATTAATCTATTAAGCCTCTCCCCCAAATTCCATCAGATAAGCCTTGATAAACTCATCGATATCTCCGTCCATCACGGCGTTTACATTTGAAGTCTGGTAATTGGTACGGTGGTCTTTAACTCTTCGGTCGTCAAAAACATAACTGCGGATTTGCGATCCCCATTCTATTTTTTTCTTACCAGCCTCAACCTCCGATTGCATGCGGCTACGTCTTTCCAACTCAAGCTCATACAATTGAGATTTCAGCAATCGGATCGCATTATCCTTATTTCCGAATTGAGAACGGCTTTCGGTATTTTCAATCACAATTTCCTTTTCTTCTCCGGTTTCTTCATCTTTATACTTGTAGTGAAGACGAACTCCGGTTTCAACCTTATTGACATTCTGTCCTCCCGCTCCACTCGAACGGAAAGTATCCCAGGTAATGTCTCCCATGTTTACTTCTATCTCTATTGTATCGTCTACCAAAGGCACAACAAACACAGATGCAAAAGAAGTCATACGTTTACCCTGTGCATTATATGGAGAAACACGTACCAAACGGTGAACCCCGTTCTCGGATTTAAGATAACCGTAAGCAAAGTCTCCTTCGACCTGCATAGTTGCTGTCTTAATTCCGGCTTCGTCTCCATCCTGCCAATTCGTAATGGTGACTTTATATCCTCTGGATTCGCACCAACGTTGATACATACGCACGAGCATTGAAGCCCAATCCTGTCCTTCGGTTCCTCCGGCTCCACTGTTTACTTTCAAAACAGCTCCGAGTTTATCTTCTTCACGGCGAAGCATATTCTTCAGCTCCAGATTTTCGAGCAAAGCAATCGCTTTATTGTACGCCTCATCGATTTCCTCTTCCGAAGTAATTCCTTCTTTAAGAAAGTCATAAGCCAGCTGCAGTTCTTCTACTCCGGCTTTTACTTCGTTATATCCATTAACCCAACCTTTTAGCTCTCTGATTATTTTCATTTGAGCTTCGGCCGCTTTATTATCTGTCCAGAAATCCGGATCTTGTGTTCTTATCTCCTCTTCTTCGAGTTGAATTATCTTTGCATCAATGTCAAAGATACCCCCTCAGCGCTGACTCGCGCTCCAACACTTCTTTGAGTTGGTCTGCTGTAATCATATTGTGATTCAGTTTAAGTTTATAATATAGAAATAGCGTGCAAAGGTAGTCATTTTTTTGCACACTATTTAATACTTTAAGGTCTCAGACCTATTTATTCAATTACATCAGTCGTTTATCACGGTTCGGCAAAGTTCAGGTAAACTTGATGCTCTAAACGTTGCTTTGGTAAGTAAACAGCCAAAGTCTGTTATAAACTAAAAATATATCACTAAAAACTTGCTATTACTAATAATATACTTGACTGACTTTTCAGAATCTATATCCTAAAGAAAATGACCAGTTACGATTTTTCCACGAAGGATCTCCTCCATCATATTTCCCTGACATTGTGTTATATAATCCCAGTTCATAACCGATTAATAACATGTATTGTTTATATTCGATACCAACCCCACCTAGTAGACCTGCATCAAAAGCATGCATGCCAATATTATCAAATCCTTTTTCGTTATCATTCACGACAGCTGCATCTCCTGAACCATCGTAACAAAAGATTAGATTAGACTTATAACATTTTCTAGCATATACGCCATAAGCAAAATACCCTCCGGCATTAATGGACAACTTAATATTATGAGATACATCCATTTTATAGCCAAAACTTAAAGGCAGCTGCATATAATTGAGCCGATAATTCCATTTTTGATATCCAGTATCACCATATTTTACTTCTACCTCTGTTCCTTTAGCAGTAAAATCAAGACCTGTACGAAAGAATATACTTTCACTGAAATTATAATCGGCAATAATACCCGCATTATATCCTAATCGGGAATTAGCATCAGAAAAATCTCCTCCGGCAGAAGATATATTAAGTCCGGCTTTTGCTCCAAGAGTCCAACCTTTTTGGGCTTGTACATAAAATCCTGTCAATACAATAGAAGATAAAAGCAATGTTAAGATTATTCTTTTCATAGTATGTGTGTTGTTTAATTTTAATAAAAAAGTGATATACATACTAGATGCATATCACTTTATAAACGTTGCTTATATTTATAATATTATTTTAACTTATCCGCTAAACTTGCCGGAAGATAAAATGTATCATTCTTATCTATATATACAGTTACGGAACCCAGATCAAACTCTTTTCCATTGAGATACGCTACAGATTTGAATGCAGGAACGATTAATGTATTCTTCCCTTGTTTGACTGTCAACACAGGAAAATCCGTAGTCTTATCAATCGAATATTGCTTTCCGGCAAAAACTTCGTTATGCTTGGCAAATAACTTCGTTGTCAGATCCGGTAAAGAAGTTTGTAATCCTAATACATCAAACAAGTAATTATTTATCTGAGTATTTGTATTCATTCCATAAGGCATATCTCCTTGAGGATGATAAGCTGCCAGAAAAACCTCTTCTCCGGTATGTCCTCCGGTTGTAAAACCAAAGTAAGTACGGCTGTTCATTATATCCACAATAGTATGCCCCATATTCTTACTCACAGCTTTTTTCATGTAATCGGCCTCTTTATAATTTTTCGAACTCTGCAATTCGGCCAATTCTTCATCGGTAAGGTCTATATCGGTATATTTTTTGAATACTTCTTTTATCTTTTCAGGCTTTTCATTGATCAATATTTTCTCCAAGCCCTCACCTGTACGCTTGTATTTCGAAACATTAGCAAAAAGCTGATCGATAGTAGCTTTATCATAACTTTTCAGATCTCTACGCCCGATAGTAAAACCACTATTCCCGTGATCGGGCAAAATAATTACCGCTGTTTCCCCGTCTTTCTTGGCAAAATCAATGGCGGCAGCAACAGCCTTGTCAAAAGCCAGATATTCTGTTATGCAGCCTACAGCATCATTGCCGTGTGCGACCCAATCGACTTTACTGCCTTCAACCATAAGAAAAAAGCCTTTGTCATTTTTGGATAATTGAGCTATGGCTTTTTCGGTCATTTCTTTCAATGAAGGTATCTGAGTACTATCCCTGTCTATATCATAAGGCAGCTCTCTGTCCTGAAATAAAGCCCACACTTTATTATTCCCTTTAAAATTACGGAATGTATTAATATCATTCTGAATAAGGCTAGTATTGGTCTTTGTAAAATGCTCCTTAATATCATCGGTAAGAATTGAGTTCCCCCCTCCGAACATGACATCCAGATTTTGATACGCCATCTGTGATGCAATGTATTTATATTCTCCACGCTTATGATAATGAGCAGAACAATCGGCAGGTGTAGCATGCGGAAATTCGACAGTAACAACTAATCCTACTGACTTTTGCTGTTCTACCTTTGCTGCTTCCAAAATGGTTGTGAGAGGTTGATAAGCCTTTGACGGATCTACATATACCAGATCATTCTTTGGATCGGCAACGGGATATATAGACACGTTACCCGTTTGCTGGGGCATACCCGTCATATAAGCCGAGGTTGTAGGAGCAGAGTCTCCAATAGGTGCATTAGACGAAAAAGTCTTAACCGTACCACAGATATATGGGTCTATGCTCAAATTTTGACCACCCAGTTTATTGTATATCTGATACCAACGGGCAGCCGATACAACTCCGATAGATGTACCGTCGGGTATCATTACTATCACATTTTTGACCGGACGTACCGGATGATGGTACTGCTGTGCTCCAATGGAACAACAAATTAAGACAAAGCTGAGGATGAATGTTATTTTTTTCATATATATCATAATATCGTTTTATCAAGCTTTTCAATTATTATTCGGGCTGCTTTTTCCGATGCTCCGGGAGCTCCGAGAATGGAAATTATCCGATCATAATTTTCCAGCATATTACTTCTGTATTCCAAATCATTAAGCAGTAAATCGACTTCGTTCTGAATATTCTTTTGAGTAAAAAACTTCGCAAAAAGCTCTTTTACCACTTCTTCTCCTGCAATCAGGTTTACAAGTGAGATATACGGTGTATGCAATATATTTTTAAAAAACCAGTAAACAAGCTTTGGAACCGGTGTTTTGTAGCACACAACCTGAGGTGTTCTTAACAGAGCTGTTTCTAATGTGGCAGTACCGGAAGTCACCAAAGCCACTTCGGCATAAGTAAGCAATCGGTAAGTTTGTCCGAAAACAATTTTACAGTCATGAGTACCGATGTATTCTTTGTAATATCCGGCATCAATACCGGGAGCCCCCGCAATTACAGGTTGATAAGCCGGAAAAGCGGATACAACTTCGAGCATTGCCGGAAGATTATCTTTAATCTCTTGCTTACGACTTCCTGCCAACAATGCTATTATAGGTTTAGATTCTAAAGAGTTACTTTCGACAAACAACTCCGGTGTATCATCTATTGATGAATTTCGATAATGAGCCACTGCATCTACTGTGGGATTACCCACATAATCGACCTTATAATTATGCTTTTTAAAAAAATCGACTTCGAAAGGGAGAATGCAAAGCATTTCATCCACATATTTTTTGAACGATTTTACTCTGTATTCTTTCCATGCCCAAACTTTAGGGGAAATATAATAGTGAACAGGAATGGAAGTCTTAGTTTTTACAAACTTGGCTATTTTAAGATTAAATCCGGGGTAATCGATCAGAATTACCACATCAGGCTGATATTCAATGATGGCTTCCTGACAAATTTTCATGTTGCGGAGGATTGTACCCAGATTGAGCAATACAGGTATAAATCCCATAAATGCCAATTCGCGGTAATGCTTAAGCATTATACCTCCTTGCGCAAGCATAAGATCACCTCCAAAAAATCTGAAATCGGCATGAGGATCTTTAGACTTTAGAGCTGACATCAGATTAGATGCGTGCAAATCGCCCGAAGCCTCTCCTGCAACTAAAAAATATTTCATATATCGAATATGTTTAGACTAACTCTTCCAGTGATAGCATTTGAGATAAACTGTCGTGATCCGTCATATCCACTTTAATAGGAACAATAGACGTATATCCATTTGCTAAAGCCCATTCGTCTGTTGCCTCATCATTTGGTTCGTCATTATCAAAACGTCCTGTCAGCCAAAACACCTGTTTGTTAGCTCCGTCCTCGGAACGCTTAAATTCTTCGACCCATTGTCCGGCAGCCTGACGGCAGACTTTCACTCCTTTCAGTTCATCTTTGGCATTAGGAATATTCACATTCAGACAAACGCCGGAAGGCAAACCTGTTTTTAATATCTTCTGACTCAAAGCCCTCGTTATAGAATAAGTATGACTAAAATCGGCATTATAATCATGATCGAGCAGCGAGAATCCGATAGACGGAACCTTAAATAAGGCCCCTTCTATAGCCGCCCCCATCGTTCCCGAATACAACACACATACCGAAGCATTCGAACCATGATTAATACCCGAAACCAATAAATCGGGCTTACGACCAATAATTTCGCTGATGCCCAGCTTTACGCAATCCACGGGAGTACCCGAACAGGCATATACCGTAACGTCCTTCTGTTCATCCTTTTTTAGCAGATGGCATCTGATCGGGTGTATAGATGTGATTGCGCTCGACATCCCCGAACGAGGTCCATCGGGTGCAACAACAACAATTTCGCCTAATCCTATGAGCGATTCTACCAGAGAGTTAATACCTTTGGCTTGATAGCCGTCATCATTAGTTACTAATATTAAGGGTTTATTTACTGACATATTATTTTATAAATTTCTTTATTCTGTAAAATGAGAAGTGCAAAGATACTGAAAATATCTCCCTTATAAAAGTTCTATATATCTCTGTTAGAGCTGAAATATTAAGTTCTAGTGAAAAAAGAGAAACAAACAGATTATATTTCAAAAGCAGACTTCTCGGGAAGGATCATTTCAAATCCTCTTATAAGCTGATTTTTTACTATATCGAAATTTTGAATATTAACATTATCGTTCAAACAGATCATATCAAGGTTTCCACCTGTTATACGATCAACAATATATTGAATATCCTTATCGGCAATATCCATTGAGATTGTATTCCGTCTGGTATCGGCCGGATAAAAATTACCCTTAGCTAACTGCCAATAACGAAAAAGCCACTGATTCACATCTTCATTCGAACGAAATCGAGAAAGACAAGTCTTTTCCAGAATGTCGGGTTCGGCAGCCCAAACTTCTTCGAATGTCGATTTCAAATAAGCATTCGGAAGGTGAGGATCAATAAAACCCGAAAAATCCCGCCAAGGAGCGAGCAATATATTATTGATTACACCAATACCATAACGAATATTAAACCACTTCATAAGATTCGTACTCATCTGCCTGCGCTTACTGAAATGTTTATCTATAACATCCAGATCATTGATTGCCATATGAATAATTCCTCCGTCTGATGGCTTAGCTGTCATTACCCCTAAATCGCAAGGCAGTCCTTTTTTGAAAAATCGGCTAACAGGAATCGGCCTAAGCGCAAATATATCATCATTGAAATAGATAAATTTATCCGACAACCCTTTGATCCGATGCAAATTCAATTCGATAGTATTAGCACTGAAAGTGGGCAGATAACAAGACGGGATAAAGTCGTCATGCTTTACCCAATTAAGTTTAGGATTAGACAGATCAATCCATTCAGGAAGATGTCCACAGGTTACAAAATGAATCTTTCCGACCCATGGCATAAGCTGCTCGATCCCTCTGAACCAATACCGCATCAACTCCCAGTCCCGATAACGTATCGGATGACAATCTCCATTCGTATTGGTAGAAACGTATTCCTTAAATTGAGTTTGCCATAAAGGATCCGAAGAATCGACCCATGGAATCACTATGTCTATTTTATCGTTTGCCATCAAATCATGTTTTCTGGTATAAATATAAACAGAATAGTTTTATCGGAAAATTTTTACCTTTGACCAAAACAAATCTTAGTAACTGTTTACCGGATGAAAATTCTTTTGTTAGGAGAATGCAGCAACTTACATTGGACGCTGGCACAAGGTCTGCGCCGGCTCGGACACGATGTAACCGTAGCTTCGGACGGCAGCAGGTGGATGGATAACAAAAGGGATATAGACCTGAGCCGCAGAGGATATAATATTACAGACAGTTTCAGATATACGTGGACAATATATAACAATCTAGATAAATTAAAAGGATACGATATCGTACAGATCAAAAATCCATTATTTATAGATATGCGTGCCGAAAGTAATTTATGGTTATATAAATACCTGAAACGTAAGAACGGCAAAGTTTTTTTAGGAGCGTTTGGTACTGATCATTTTTGGATAAAAGCTTGTTTAGACAAAAAAGTTTTTCGATATTCCGATTACTTTATAGGTACAACGGCTACAAATATACAGATGGCCGGAATGCTGGCTGAAGAATGGAAAAGAAAAGAAAAAATATATCTAAATCAATATATTGCGGAAACATGCGATGGAATTATATCATGCTTGTATGAATATTATGAATCATACCGTCCTTTTTATTCTGAAAAATTATCCTATATACCTATCCCTATAGACACTGCATCACTAACATTCAAACAAAAAGGGACGAAAGATGACAAAGTTCGTTTCTTTATCGGTATCCAATCAGACAGAGACCAATTGAAAGGCACCGACGTCTTATTGAAAAGTGCTAAACTTATTGAGAAGAAGTATTCGGATAAAGTAGAAATTAACAAAGCAGAGAATATTCCAAACACCGAATATCTAAAACTTATGGCTCAATCGGATGTATTGTTGGATCAGATATATTCGTACACGCCGGGAATGAACGCTTTAACAGCTATGGCTCAGGGATTGATTGCTGTTAGCGGTGCAGAACCTGAGATGTACTCACTTCTGGAGGAAGAGGAACTTAAACCAATTGTAAATATACTTCCTGATGAAACAGATATTTCTCAAAAACTCGAAAATATTGTTCGGAAAAGGGTGGAACTTCCTATATTATCCAATATGAGCCGTAAATTTGTAGAGAAATACCATAATACAGATATCGTAGCGCAACGTTATATAGATTTTTGGACAAAAAGATAAATTTCTATTATTTTGTAAACAATGGCACAGCATAACAAACTAGGCAAGCAAGGAGAAGACCTTGCATCCGATTTCCTTTCCGATAATGGGTACACTATTATCGAACGTAATTGGATAGGGGAAAGGCACGAGATTGACATTGTGGCATCGTGTGAGGATTTTCTTCTTTTTGTCGAAGTGAAGACCCGTTCTTCGGAACGTTGGGGAAATCCCGAAACTGCTGTTTCGGAAGCCAAGATCAAGCGAATGGTAGCTGCTGCCGATCATTACCTGAAAACCAAAGAAACAAACCTGCAAATAAGATTTGATGTTATATCAATCATTTTCAACAAAAAGCAAACAGAGATTATTCACATCGAGGATGCGTTTTTTCCTCCGTTAAACGGATAAAATTATGGATATAGAAGAAGTTCGGGAGTTTTGCCTGTCGGTCAAAGGAGCGGAAGAGTGCTTTCCTTTTGATGATACGGTATTAGTGTTCAAAGTAATGGATAAAATGTTCGCTTTTATGGCTCTTGATCGCAAAGAGCGGGGATTTATGATAAACCTGAAGTGCGACTCCGAATATGCCATAGAATTGAGAGAACACCATGAATGCGTAATCCCCGGATACCATAGTAATAAGAAATACTGGAACTCGGTCTATATTGAAGAAGTCAAAAAAGACACTGACCTGAAAGGCTGGATATTGCACTCGGTTGATGAAGTAATAAAAAAACTTCCAAAAAAGAAACAAACAGAATACAACGATCTCAGAAACGAATAACAGATGTTCGAATCACCCATCATATATATAGAAGAATTGGATTCGACTAGTTCCTATTTAAGAAATATAGGTACCGATACCCTATCCGACGGAACGACCGTTTATACAGGATTCCAAACAGCAGGGAGAGGCCAGCGAGGCAATTCATGGGAGTCTGAAAAAGGAGAAAATCTGACATTCAGTACGGTGCTTTTCCCTAAAAACATTAAACCGGAGGATCAGTTTTTAATCTCCCAGATCACATCATTGGCTATAAGAGATGTGTTAAGCGAATATACTGACCATATTACAATAAAATGGCCTAACGACATCTATTGGAAAGATAAAAAAATTACAGGAATGCTTATCGAAAATGACATTATGGGTTATAATATCACTCAATCCATTTTAGGCATCGGAATCAATATCAACCAAACCAAGTTTAAAAGCAATGCCCCTAATCCGGTTTCATTGAAACAAATAACCGGGATCAATTACGATATAGCCGCCATACTCAAAAAAATCTTGCAAAACCTGTATGATTATTATACCGGGCTAAACACCCCGATCAATAGAGAAGAAATCAAAACTCGATATAAAAAATCCCTCTACCGAAGAGAGGGATTCTATAATTTTGCTGATAAAGACGGTACTTTCTCTGCCTGTATAGCCGATATCGAAGAAACAGGGATTCTTGTACTGAAAACAAAATGGGGTGACATCCGAAAATATGGATTCAAAGAAATCAAATACCTATTCGATTAACCCTGATAAAAAAATTCGAACTCAAACGCTATACTGTCATATATCTCACGGAGAAAATCATCTTCGGAATCTTTGTACTTAGACAGATTTCTCATTATCTCTTCGGCAATAGCAGCCGATTGTTTGCCTGCATTTTTAGCAAAAAGCAAAGCTGCATTTCTCAGGGACACCTGTGGAGACACTACATCATCCCAAAGATATACGAAAGCACTTATATCTATATTTTGAGTCAATTGTTTTGTCAATATCCGCCGGACATATAACCAATATCCGGTTGTACGAACTTCATAATCATTGTCAACAACCCATTCCGATGCCAATTGATCAGCATATGTCAAAGATTGGAAAAGGTTAATACAAACCTGTTCTCTTATCTCCTGATTAGGAATTTGCCTTACCCACTCACAAGCAGACTCTTTAGTGCAAGCATCGTGAGGACAAAGCATCGTAGCCAGAATTTTTAATTCACGGGTTCCATCCTGCCATAGCAACTCTGACAATTGCAGATCAGACTCATAACGAGCGGCAATCTCTTTTATTTTCTTTATATCAACTCCAAAATTGAGTTTATAATTTAATCCATGACTTCTCATACTTGCCGAAGCGATGCCATTCATCGCCATACGGCATCGACGACGTATATCGCGGATAATATCTTCGTGTTGCATTTCTTTTTAATATAGGCCTACGAACTTAACAACTGTTTTCTATTACATCTTCGCTTACCAAGGTAATAAGAAGGTCTGAGACCTTTAAATCTCATAATCAACGGCAATACGACCCGACACCACTTCTCTCACAAAAGGAAGAACCGCCTGATGCAGAGGGTGATTTTGATAAAAATCCAATGCTTCTTTCGATGCTACTTCTGAATACAAAGCAACATCGTAATTTGCCGGAGAATCAAGAAAATTGATCCCGACCTCTACCTTTACCAGGCCTTCTATCTTTCCGTTCAGATCTTCGAGTTTTTCTTTAATCAATTGGGCATTAGCAACCTTGTTATTACCATTAGCCTCGTCTTTGAGTTTCCAAAAAACAATATGTTTTACCATGATACTTTAATTTTAAATGAATCTATCACAAATATAATGAAAAAGAGCTATAGGGCAGTCCTTCCGACTCGGATATAGCAACTTTTATAAACCAAAATACACATAGTCAAGTATATTATATATATTTTTGTAAAATAAAAGTAAGTAATAGTAAGAATTTAATATCGTGTTTCAAAGTTATAACGCCCTATTGTTCTTATCTTGAATAGACAAATAAAAAGGTCTGAGACCTTAACAGTTAGTATTTATGAGATTATTATTATTAAGTAATTCAACCAACCCCGGAGAATCATATCTGGGATATCCTAAACAAACCATCAAGTCATTTTTAGGTGATAAACCTTTAAATATAGTATTCGTGCCTTATGCTGCTGTAACATTCTCTTACGATGAATATGCAGCCAAAGTAAACGGAAGCCTGAACGAAGTAGGCTTAACAGTTAAAGGCATACACACATTCGATAATCCGCAAGATGCCATCCGCAATGCAGATGCCATCATGGTAGGCGGAGGAAATACATGGAAATTGACTCGTACTTTACAGGATAACGGACTGATAGATCTAATCCGCGAGAAAGTACAAAAGGGAACACCTTACATAGGATGGAGTGCCGGCTCAAATGTTGCCTGTCCTACCCTGCGCACCACTAACGATATGCCGATAATAGCTCCTTTAAGTTTTGAAACGTTCAATCTCGTACCGTTTCAGATAAATCCTCATTATCTTGATGACAACCCTTCCAATCACGGCGGAGAAACCAGAGAGATGAGAATAGCTGAGTTTATGATACAAAACCCTGATATTTATGTAGTAGGATTAAGAGAATCTACAATACTGCATTTCGAAGACGGCAAATTATCTCTGATAGGAGAACGTTCTGCCCGCATTTTCAAACAGGGAACAGAAACTGTGGAGCTGACCTCTAAAGACGACTTTAACTTTTTATTAAAAAGCTGATAAACCAATCCGACTACGATATATGGAAATCCTGAAAAGAAAAGTAAATATACCAACCCCTGTTTTATTTGTATTTGCAATAATACTGATAGCTTATTTTGCCCCACGCGAATCGAAGGTCAGTTATGACGAAAGCGAAGGCAAACCATGGCGGTATGGTTTAGTTACTGCCCCTTTCGATTTCCCTATCTATAAACCGGAGGCTCAGCTAGAACACGAACGGGATAGTATCATGCGTGAATATGTAGGATATTATTCTCAGGATAAAAAAAGGGCCGAACAATCGATCTCTATATTTACAAACGATGCGAAGGCTGCTAACGTTGGTACTGAATATATATCGTACGTACAACGAAAAATGAGTGAGATATATTCAACCGGACTTATTTCCGCTACGGAATATGAAAAGATAGAAAACAGCAGTCTAAAGCAGCTATATCTGGTTAGTAATGACAATATCGCCGACCTCAGAGCGATAAATTCATTCTATACATCGAAGCTTGCTTACGAAAAGCTGATCAACGATGCACCTTCAACATTGAGTGTTCAGACACTGCAATCGCTCAATCTCAACAACTATCTGTTTGACAACATCATACAAGACACTGAACTTTCGAAGAAAGCCAAGGACGAACTAATGATGAGAATACCTTTTGCAGAAGGGAATGTACTCGCGGGACAAAAAATCATCGACCGAGGAGAGATTGTTACGGCTAAAACCGTACACATGCTCAACTCTTTGCAAAAAATGACCGAGGAAAAAGAAGGTTCAGGCACACGCCGCAACTGGATGATTCTGGGTGATATCATTCTTATTTCGGCTCTTATCATGGCATTCATGACCTATCTGCGTTTTTTCAGGATACGGGAATACCTCGACCGGAGAAATGTGCTGTTTATGCTACTCATGATTGTCTTGTTCTGTATACTCACGAGTCTGTTTCTTAAGGCAGGCATAAATGTATACGTCATACCTTTTGCTATAGCAACAATCATGGTGCGTACCTTTATAGACTCTCGTACAGCCATGATCACTCACCTTGTCACCTCACTCATAAGTTCGCTGATGGTTCCTTTTCCGCACGAATTTCTGATGTTGCAAGTACCTATCGGATTTGTCTGTATTTTCAGTCTGAAAGACTTGTCTGAAAGATCTCAGCTGATCAAAGCATCATTCTTTATACTTCTGGCATATGCGTCTCTTTATGTAGGAGTTACACTTGCCTTAAAAGGAGATTTCAAGCAAATAGATCCATTGATGTTTTTATATTTCGGCATCAACTTTATGTTTGTTATGTTCGCATACTTACTGGTATACATGTGCGAAAAAGCTTTCGGATTTATATCGGGTGTGAGTATGATAGAACTATCGAATATCAATAAACCGCTTCTGCAAAAGCTATCGGAAGTAGCTCCGGGAACATTCCAACATTCGATGCAGGTATCTAACTTAGCGGCAGCGGTAGCATCGCGTATCGGAGCTAATGCTCAGCTTGTCAGAACAGGAGCTCTGTATCACGATATTGGTAAGATGACAAATCCTGCATATTTTACCGAAAACCAGATTCCGGGAATGAACCCGCATACTGCATTAGGATATAAAGAAAGTGCTCAAATTATTATAGGACATGTTGCGGAGGGAATTAAAATTGCCAAGAAGTATAATTTACCTCAACAAATTATCGACTTTATTGCAACACACCACGGAACCGGAAAAGTTAAATATTTCTATAATTCATATCGAAACGAACATCCCGATGAAGACGTAGACGAAGCTGACTTTTCGTATCCCGGGCCTAATCCTTTCAGCAAAGAAACAGCCATCCTGATGATGGCTGACACAATAGAAGCCGCATCACGCAGTCTTCCCGAATATACAGAAGAATCTATCTCAAATCTGGTAGAAAGGCTGATAGACTCTCAATTGGCTGATAAACTATTGAGAAATGCCCCGATAACCTTTTCTGATATAGAGGTGGCCAAATCAATCTTTAAAGACAAGCTGATGACTATATACCACTCCCGTGTGGCTTACCCCGAGCTATCAAAAGAAGCAAAGGAACATGATAAAGAGGTGGAAACTAAGTGATCTTAGTCGATTCCTTCCCACAAATTATCATGCACGTGAAGTCTCTTTCGTAGAATGTAGAGTTCCTTCTCCATATTCTCCATCTTCTTCAGCAGGTTATGAATAATATCTATACCCTCGACATTAACCGAGAGATCATAGTATAGGTTAGCAAACCGATCGAGCTCAGCAAGCTGCGATTCGTACAGATACATCTGTCCGTTTGCTACCTGAACATCTATCAGCCCTTCATTTATCAGCAAACTGACGAAAGAAGACTCTATTCTTGAGTTTTTGCAATATTCTTCTATTATAATTAGTCCTGTTTCCATAGTTATGATTTTTTAGATTCTGCCAACTTCCGAAAGAATGATTTCTGCTCATCGGTCAGATCGGTCGGTATCTGTATCGAATAAGTTATATATAAATCACCGAAGTGTCCGTCCTGTTTATAAACAGGAAAACCTTTTCCCTTCAGGCGAACTTTGGTTCCATTCTGAGTTTCGGGTTTTACTTTTAATTTTACTTTTCCCGAAATCGTATCTATGGTTGTTTCACCACCCAAAACCGCAGTATATAAGTCGAGTGAAGCAGTATGATACAGATCATCGCCTACCCTGTTAAAATCAGGATCATTTTCTATAACGAATGTGATATACAAATCGCCGTCGGGGCCTCCGTTAGTACCTTTTCCGCCTTGCTTAGGCAGCTTGATGACTTGCCCGTCTGCAATTCCGGCAGGAACGGTTATCCGTATGTTTTTTCCGTTTACGGTGAGTGTCTGTTTATGGGTTTGAGCAGCATCCCTCAACGACAGATGTAATTCTGCCTTAAAGTCTTGCCCTTTAAATCCACGGCTGCTTCCGGTTCTGCTCCCTCCTCTGTTTCCAAAAAGAGATTCGAAGAAATCAGAAAATTCACCATCCTCACCCGAAAAACTGTAACTATACCCACTGCCGCCATCTCCAAAACCGGAGAATCCTCCTTGCTGCGATTGTTGTTGACGGGCTTTTTCATATTCTTCGGCATGTTTCCAGTTTTCGCCGTATTCGTCGTATTTCTTTCTTTTTTCAGGATCACTCAGCACTTCATTTGCTTCATTTATCTGCTGAAACTTTTGATGTGCTTCGTCATTATTGGGATTTACATCCGGATGATATTTACGAGCCAATTTCCGGTAAGCCTTCTTTATATCATCCGCAGTAGCTGTTTTCGACAGCCCGAGTACGCTATAATAATCAATAAAAGCCATATAATTAATGTTTTTCTATTTAACGTTTATAATTTCAGTTTGTTTAAGGTCGCAGTCTGTTTGCTGATTATTCCGATACTGGATTAAAGTCTCAGACCGATTTAACGTTCTATTACTTAATCGTGTTCATCGCAGGGACATATTGTCGCCTATTTGTTGTTTTTATTTATTTCGGGCGTATGCAATACACCCCTGCGAAAGCGGAACAATCGGTTATTTGACTGATTGTCATAAACACTTATCAACAAACCATTAAATTCTTATTGTATGATAATATACAAATACCTTGCCTTGATTTTTATTGTCATACAAATTTTATTAGTTTTGCATCAGTAATTTCTATTTTTAAGGTCGCAGGCCGAAAATATTTTCTGTTACTTATTTTTATATATCTGATTAATGGCACAGTACAAAAGGGTTTTACTTAAACTTAGCGGAGAGTCTTTGATGGGTGATAAGCAGCACGGTATTGACGAAAAACGTCTTAACGAGTATGCGGCACAGATCAAACAGATAGTCGATTTAGGAGTTCAGGTGAGTATTGTTATCGGAGGAGGAAATATCTTCCGTGGATTAAGCGGTGCTTCTAAAGGATACGACAGGGTCAAAGGCGACCAGATGGGAATGCTTGCAACTGTTATAAACAGTTTAGGTCTAAGTTCGGCTCTGGTGGCCATCGGACAAAAAGCCAGAGTGCTTACAGCGATCCGGATGGAACCTATCGGCGAATTTTACTCAAAATGGAAAGCAATAGAAGCAATGGAAAACGGAGAAGTAGCGATTATATCCTGCGGAACTGGTAATCCGTTCTTCACTACAGATACAGGCTCGGCACTCCGGGGTATAGAAATAGAAGCGGATGCAATGCTGAAAGGCACACGGGTTGACGGTGTTTACACAGCTGATCCCGAAAAAGAACCGACTGCAACTAAATACGACCGGATTTCGTACGACGATGTATATAACAAAGGTTTGAAAGTAATGGATCTGACAGCAACCACCATGTGCAAGGAAAACAATCTTCCGATTGTTGTTTTTGATATGGATACTGTAGGGAACCTCGTTAAGGTTATAAAAGGCGAAAACATAGGAACTTATGTTCATGCCTAAGGTTATATACCTATTTTAAGGATAGTAATAAACATTATTTTATTGTAAATTTTTTACAACAAATGGCAGATATAAAAGAGTTAGAACAAAAAGCGGAAGCAAAAATGTTAAGTTCAGTTGAATTCCTTGAAGAATCACTGGCTCATATCCGCGCGGGAAAAGCAAATCCGAGAATATTGGACGGTATCAAAATTGATTATTACGGAAGCATTACTCCTCTGACAGGTGTAGCTTCGGTAAACACTCCTGATGCACGTACTATTATAATCCAGCCTTGGGAAAAAAATATGTTGAGAGAAATCGAAACAGCAATCATTAATTCTGATTTGGGACTAAATCCCGATAACAACGGAGAACTTATACGTTTGTCTATTCCTCCGCTGACCGAAGAACGCCGTAAGCTTCTGGTTAAACAATCGAAACAAGAAGCCGAAGATGCAAAGATTAGTGTACGGAATGCCCGCCGTGATGTAATTGACGCTGTAAAAAAATCGGTGAAAGATGGAACTCCCGAAGACGTGGCTAAAGACGCAGAAGCATCTATCCAGAAAATCCATGACAAATACATCAAAATGATTGAAGACTTATTTGCTGCAAAAGAAAAAGAAATACTTACAGTATAAAGGTCTCAGGACTTTTTATATTGTAACAAAACCATAAACAGAGTGAAGGGCTTAGAGGAGACCTCTTGGTTCTTTGCTCTGTTTTCTTCTATTAAGTAAATGAAAGTATTTAAATATATATTTTCAATATTATAACAAGCTTGGGGCATTATACCTGCCAAAGCACTAAATAGGTCTGTGACCTTAAAAAAAACAATGATAATATACAGATGACAGGTCTGGTTATAAAAAACACAGGAAGCTGGTATCTTGTCCGCTCCGAGGAAGGAAAAGATATAGAATGTAAACTGAAAGGCAATTTCCGCCTCAAAGAGATCAAGAGTACAAATCCTATTTCGGTTGGCGATAAAGTATCTTTTCTTGCCAATGAAGACGGGACAGGGCTCATTACGGAAATTTTTGACCGCAAGAATTATATCATTCGCAGGTCATCAAATTTATCCAAGCATTCGCATATCATCGGGGCAAACCTCGATTTATGTTTCCTTATCGTAACAGTAACCAAACCTATTACATCAACTGTATTTATAGATCGTTTTCTGGCATCTGCGGAAGCTTATCGGGTTCCTGTCAACCTGCTGTTCAATAAGGTGGATTTATACGACGAAGACGAAACCGAATACATGAATGCCCTCATAGACCTATACAGCTACATCGGCTATCCATGCCATAAAATATCTGCACTGAACAATATAGGATTAGATGAACTGAAAAGCAATCTGAAAGATAAGATCACATTATTTTCAGGGCATTCGGGCGTAGGAAAATCAACACTGATCAATGCTCTGGTTCCAGAATCGAAGCTTAAAACCGGAGCCATATCCGACTATCACGGTAAGGGAATGCACACAACTACATTTTCCGAAATGATGGAACTGGCTCAAGGAGGATTTATCATAGATACTCCCGGAATAAAAGGATTCGGTACGGTAGATATGGTTCCCGAAGAAATCGGACACTATTTCCCTGAAATATTCAAATTTTCGCACGACTGCCGATTCAATAACTGCATACATATCAACGAGCCCGGATGTGCAGTACGTGAAGCTGTGGAAAATCATTACATCAGCGAAAGCAGGTACAAATCGTACCTAAATATACTTGAAGACGAAACAAATGGCAAATACAGAAAATAACACTCTTTTCAAATTCAGATTTCATCTAACATCCTTTTTAATTTTTTTACTTATATTTGCTATAGAAGTAATTATTGCCATCTTTATAAAAGACAATATTATCCGCCCCTATGGTGGAGACATATTAGTGGTAATCATGATTTATTATCTCGCAAAGGCATTTATTTACACCAATCCTCTTTATATCGGTATCGGCACTCTGTTATTTGCTTATGCCATAGAAATAGGACAATATTTTAATCTGGTCGAAATATTGCATTTGCAAGACAACAAAATAATGCGGATAGTCATTGGCTCATCTTTCAGTTGGGGAGATATGATATGCTATACAGTCGGAATATTTATTTGTTTGTTTATTGATCGGAAAAGGATTAATCTTATGAAATAAGTGTCGATCCCTTAACTTCCCTAAGGGGGACTTTAAAGCAGGGATAGTTCCCTTTAGGGGATAGGTTTTATTAATCATCACTTAATTAGAATGATTCAGCAACGCAAAAAAGATTATTTAATAAAGTTGATTGAAGAGTTTTTCGCAAAACTTCAACAACTTAAACAGGCTCAGGAAGGAGAGAACCCTACTGAGGAAAAAGAAATAATCAATGATTGTATGGCCTTTTTTCAATCAAACTTCAACACAACACAATCTGATACGGCCAGTGAACTAACAGACAAAATAAAAGATCCTGACCTATTGGAACAATACGCCAAACTTCTTTTAAACAAGTACAATATTTCCGATATTAAATACATATACCAACTGCACGTTGCCCTCGACATTGTTACATATATAGAAGCTAGCGACAACACATACTCTTGGGATAGAAATATATTGAGGGAAGATTTACTGAGATTACTCGATCAGCAGGGTTAAGACATCAGACCTGTTTACTGCATTGGCAAGTATAATAACCTGAGTCTGTTATAACTTAATATATATTTAAATACTTTCATTTACTTAATTATTTACTACTGCATTGAATGAATTTTTATTAAAAATCGATTTAAAGCCTTTGTTAGAAGTATTTTCGGCTAACAATTTCATTCTTGTATTCCAGCTACTGTATATTTTTACGGCACTGGGGGTGGTGATCGTGGTAATTTCGGAAAACCGTAATCCTTTGAAAACCATATCATGGGTACTGGTACTTCTTCTTTTACCTTTAGTCGGACTTATTTTCTATTACTTTTTCGGGGAAGATCACAGAAAACAACGGCTTATATCACGAAAGATGCATAAAAAGCTGAATAGAAAGACTCTGGAGCGTATCGAATTGAAAGAAACTCTAAATACTCCGGTTGAATACAAAGGATTAATAAACCTTCTCAATAAATTAAACGACTGTCCGCTTTACGGAGGAAGCAATATTACTTTCTACAGCGACGGGGCGACTAAATTCGATTCACTTTTCACCGAAATAAAAAAAGCAACCAAGCACATACACATTCAATATTATATATTTATGGACGATGAGATCGGTCATAAATTAAGAAATCTCCTGATAGAAAAGGTACAAGAAGGGGTAGAGGTAAGAGTACTGTATGATGCGATGGGGGCATGGAAAGCCAAGAAAACATTTTATAAAGAAATGGCTGCTGCCGGAATACAGGTTACACCTTTCCTTAAAGTCGCATTCCCGATACTTACCAGCCGTGTTAATTACCGCAATCACCGGAAAGTTGTTATTATAGACGGAGAGATAGGTTTTATGGGTGGGATGAATGTCGCAGACCGATATATCAAAGGAAATGGTACTGGAATATGGAGAGACAGCCACTTCAAGCTCGAGGGCAAAGCCGTTCACGGGCTCCAAATATCTTTTGTGATAGACTGGTATGCTTCTCAAAACGAATTTCTGGTATCAAACAAGTATTTCCCGCTGCTAGAAACCAAGGGAGACAATCTGATGCAGATTGCGACAAGCGGACCTACCGGAGAGTTTAAAGAAATACATCAGGGGATGTTTCAGGCAATAACCAATGCCAAAGAGTATGTTTATATACAAACTCCGTATCTTATTCCAACAGATGCTTTGATGCTGGCATTGCAAACCGCAGCCATGTCGGGTGTTGATGTACGGATAATGATTCCCGAGAAGTCCGACACGACTTTTGTACAGATAGCATCAATGTCATTCATCAAAGATTTTCTGGAGTCGAAGGTCAAGATATATTTCTTCACCGAAGGATTTTTACATTCTAAACTGATGGTCATAGATGACTCCCTCACTATCACGGGATCAGCGAATATGGATGTACGGAGTTTTGAGCATAATTTTGAAATTGATGCCTTTATATATAATAGAGATACAACGCTGACTGCTAAAGATATTTTTCTGAAAGATATGCAGTCTTCGGTACCAATCGATTTAGAGACATGGAATAAGAGACCCCGCTATAAACGATTTGCGGAATCGTTTCTACGGTTATTTACACCTTTGTTATAAAATGAACTACCAGGAAACCGTACAATATCTGTACAACCAATTGCCTGTTTACCAAAACATAGGAGGCAGCGCATACAAAGAAGGGCTGGACAACAGCCTTGCATTAGATAAATATTTCGACCACCCACATAGCCGATATAAAACCATACACGTAGCCGGTACTAACGGAAAGGGTTCCACGTCTCACTTATTAGCAGCAATATTGCAGCAGTCGGGTTATAAAGTCGGCTTGTACACGTCTCCTCATCTGGTCGATTTCAGAGAACGGATCAGAGTAAACGGTCAAAAAATATCGGAACAATATGTTATTGATTTCGTAGCAAAACATAAGGATAGTTACGAGAGCATCCATCCTTCATTTTTCGAACTGACAATGATGATGGCTTTTTGCTATTTTGCCAATCAGGAGATAGATATAGCAGTTATCGAAGTAGGGTTAGGAGGAAGGCTGGACAGCACGAATATTATTACGCCAATAGTATCTGTTATCACTAACATTAGTCTCGACCATACCCAGTTTCTGGGTGATACGTTACCTAAAATAGCATATGAAAAAGCAGGAATCATAAAGCCTCACATACCGGTAGTGATAGGTGAAGCGGAAGGCGAAGTTCGGAAAGTATTTCAGGATAAGGCAGACTCGGAAGATGCACCTATTATCTTTGCCGAAGACCAGCATCTTATTCATGCTGCAGATAAGCTAGACAACGGCTCGTGGCTATTTCAAACAGATGCTTTCCCTAATCTGAAAGGAGAACTGGGAGGATTACCCCAGATAAAGAATGCGGCAACGGTTTTGTGTACCGTAGATGTTCTCCGCAAGCAAGGTATACACACAACCATACAGTCCGTATACTCCGGATTCGGCATGGTAAACGAACTCACCGGACTGATGGGTAGATGGCAGATCGTAAAACAAGCAAACCCGAAAATTATCTGTGATACCGGACACAACGTCGGAGGCATTAAATATGTGGCTGAACAACTTTCATCAGAACCCTCTGATCATCTGAGAATAGTCATCGGTATGGTAAGCGACAAAGACATCAGCCATGTTCTCGACCTTCTGCCCAAATCTGCTATCTATTATTTTACAAGAGCTAATATTGCGCGTGCCATGGGAGAAACGGAATTAGCGAAACTAGGCGAAAATCACGGACTGTCGGGTAAAACTTTTCATTCTGTCAAAGAAGCTGTAGAAACTGCTATTGCAGATTCTTCAGAAAAAGATGTCCTATTTATCGGCGGCAGTAATTTTGTTGTAGCAGAGGCTCTTGAAGTATTATCGACTCAATTTTAATGTTAACTGTTTCGTAACACCAAAGTAGCTTAAAAGAGATTATATTATTGTTTCTTTGCAATAAATCAAATATTATTGAATAAATGCGAAGACTTAATTTATTTCTGGTTGCTGTAATGCTGCTGGCATTCGCAACTCAAAGTTTTTCACAAGAAAAAGACACCACTACTTTTAAACCATCAGGGCGTATTATAGCCCGCAGTTTCTTTGATTACAGCAAAGGATTCGGTTCGGTCAATAACGAATCAGGATTCGATATCACCCGTGCATTTCTAGGATACAGTTATCAGATCACCCCTACCCTTCAGGCTCAGGTTATAATAGATGGAGCATCAGGAAAAAACGATAAAGGAAGTTACGAAGTTTATCTTCGCAATGCGTTTATCCGTTGGCAAGACAGAGGCTTCGATATCAGTGTAGGGGAAATAGGTCTCCTTCAATTCAGCATGCAGGAAAGCTACTGGAAACACCGGTATGTTCTGAAATCATTTCAAGACCTGAATAAAATGGCTCCCAGTGTCGATCTGGGTGTAACTGCACAATACAAATTCAACGACTTTCTCTCCGCCGATATCAGCCTGACAAATGGCGAAGGTTACAAGAAAATAGAACAAAACAATAGTACCCGATATGCGGCAGGCCTAAGCATAAAACCCCTCAAAAATACGATATTCCGGATATATGCAGACATCTATAATGACGGAGAAGATATGCGAGACGCATTACCCTCGAATGTTACAGAAGGCAAGTATTCTGATCAGAAATCAATAGCTCTTTTCGCAGGATACCAAAATTCTGTTATTTCGGCAGGAGCAGAGTACAACAGGGTCTTCAACAAAGGCTTTATACAAGACAAGGACTATTACGGATACTCGCTGTACGCATCCGGAAAGATTGCCGACAAGTGGAGATTATACGGACGTTACGATCTTATGGACTCAAAGACTCCTGAGAACTTCACATCGCCATGGAACAGTCTAGACGGGCAATTAATGATTATCGGAGTTGAATACCAACCGGTAAAACAACTGAAAATTTCGCCGAATTTCCGAAACATCAATCCCGATAGGAACAAGTCGGAACAATATCTATTTGTAAGCGTGGAATTTAATTTATAAGAACTATTCTTAACAGAAACGTAACTAAATCGTCGTTAACTTGTTATATTTCTACAATAACATTGCATCAGAAAAAAGCATGAGACTTTTTTATTACTCTGATTACATAAAACAGACAAAATAGATCATTAAATATTGTTATCAAGTTAGAAACAAAAATTATGAAAAACTTATTATTTATAGCAATAGCAGCAGTAATAGCTCTTACAAGCTGTAATTCGTCTCCAAAACTTTCAGGAGCCGGAGCAACTTTCCCTGCACCGTATTACAATCTGGTGTTCAAAAAGTTTACCGAAACATCGGGTAGCAATGTTACTTACGGAGCTGTAGGCAGCGGAGGTGGAATAAGAAGCCTTAAAGACAAGACAGTTGATTTCGGAGCAACAGATGTATTCTTATCCGACAAAGAATTGCAGGAAATGGGGTCAGATGTATTGCATATCCCTACAGCATTGGGTGCAGTAGTTGTATCTTATAACTTGCCCGAGATTAAAGATCTGAAACTTAACTCAGCTCTTATCTCTAAAATATACAGAGGCGAGATCACAAACTGGAACGATGAACAAATCAAAGCTCTGAATCCGGGACTGAACTTACCTAATCAGGCTATCACTCCCGTTTACCGTTCGGATGGCAGCGGCACAACATCGGTATTCTCTGAATACATGTCTAAAACTGATTCTCTATGGAATAAAGATCTGGGCACAGGAAAATCGATCAAATTTAAATTTGGTGTTGCAGCAAAAGGTAATCCCGGCGTTGCAGGCATCGTTAAAGAAACAGTAGGCTCTATCGGCTACATCGGTTCTGAATATGCTTTAGCACTGAATATACCTTCTGCACTATTGCAAAACAGTTCAGGTAACTTTGTTGCGGCAAACGACAAGAGTATATCGGCTTCTGCAGAAACTGAAATTCCTGATGACACCCGTCTGATCATAACAAACTCAAACAATCCCGAAGCTTATCCGATCAGCACATTTACATGGATCATCGTGTATAAAGAGCAAAACTATAACAAACGTACTGTAGAACAAGCTAAAACACTAGCATCACTACTTCAATTCATTATCAGCAAAGATGGTCAGGATCTGGCAATAAAAACACATTATGCCCCGCTATCTGCTAAAGCTGTAGAAAAAACAGACGCGATAATCAAGTCAATGACTTTTGACGGACAACCCATTAAATAAGTTTGTCAAGCAAAATTGTTGAAATGAAAGACAAAATATTTAAAGCCATACTATTTACAGCATCCAGCCTGATACTCTTGTTGACGGCGGGTGTTGTTTATGCTTTGGTTTCACAAAGTATCAATACATTCTCGGCATTTGGGTTCTTTAACTTTATAACCTCTACCCATTGGGATTCGGTTAATAATGATTTCGGAGCATTGCCTTTCATTACAGGAACTCTCATAACGTCACTTCTTGCATTGTTCTTTTGTATACCTTTTTCTCTGTCCATCGCATTGTTCAACGGCGAATATTTCAAAGGCAGCAGGGTTGCATCAGTTGTTAGTGCCATTGTAGATCTACTTGCCGGAATACCATCTATCGTATACGGATTGTGGGGATTTTATGTACTACGTCCTATTATGATAGATATGGGAGTCAGTGCACAGGGATTCGGTGTATTATTGGCATCAATAATACTGGCGATAATGATAATCCCTTACGCTTCATCATTAAGTACGGAGTTTATATCGATGGTTCCGAATGAATTAAAAGAGGCTGCTTATAGCCTGGGAGCAACCAAGCTCGAAGTAATCCGCACTGTTAATATTCCGGTATCCATTTCGGGAATTACGGCAGCTTATGTTCTTGCATTAGGACGTGCACTGGGTGAGACAATGGCGGTAACGATGCTTATCGGTAATACAAACAATATACCAATGGCTCTGGGAGATACAGGCAACACTATGGCCAGTATCATTGCGAACCAATTCGGGGAGGCCGATGGGCTGAAACTTAGCTCTCTGATGGCTATCGGGTTATTACTGTTCTTAATCACAGCCAGTATAAACTTTGTAGCTAAGTATATCATGAAACTTGTAAACAAATGAAAAAGACAATCTTTTCATCATCAAAATACAGGCAATACAAAAGCAAGCTATTCTTTTACACAGTTTGCGGGCTGAGCGGTATTACTATGATACCTTTGTTCCTCATCATTTGGGAATTACTGAAAAGAGGATACAAACAATTCAACATCAGCTTATTTACGGAAGTATCCCCCACTTCGATGGATGCAATGCTTGCGAAGATAAGCAATGATCCTATTCCGGGCGGTATTCTTAACGGAATAACAGGCACACTGCTTATATTAGCTATTTCTATTATATTGGCTATACCTGTCGGAATCTGCACTGGTATATATCTAGCCGAAAATCCAAAAGGGACATTCAGTAAACTTATACGGAGTCTGTCTGACTTATTGCAGGGCATTCCGTCAATAGTAATCGGTATAATCGTTTATGCCTGGGTTGTAAAGCCGATGTACAGCTATTCGGCTCTGGCAGGAGGTATTTCTCTCGCGATAATGATGCTTCCGATGATTATCCGCTCAACAGAAGAAAGCCTTAAGATGCTGCCTACATCATTAAAAGAAGCAGGACTTGCATTAGGCGGCTCATACAGTTCAGTTATTATCAGAATATTATTACCTTCGGCTTTCAGCGGATTATTTACAGGATCACTGCTTGCCATATCCCGTGTAATGGGAGAAACAGCTCCCCTGTTGGTAACAGTATTGGGTGCTTCGGTTGTAAACTGGAACATAACCCAACCGACGAGTGCTATATCGCTGCTGATCTGGGAATTTTACAACGATCCCAATCTGGCTCCGTTAGTCTGGACATCGTCACTATTATTGCTCTTCTTGGTTTTGAGCATCAATATATTAGCAAAACGCATTTCAAAAAGATGGAAAATACAGTAAATACGAATAACGACAAATATATCCTCGAACTGAAAAATGTATCAGTCTCTTATACGCCCGAAAAAAAAGCGGTAGAAGATGTCTGTGCCAATATCCGAGAAAATACCGTAACCGCTATCATGGGACCCTCAGGTTGCGGAAAGAGTACTTTGTTGCGGGCCATCAATCGGATGCATGACTTATATCCTGAAATCAAAACAACAGGGGAAATACTACTCAAAGGAGAAGATATTTTCAAAATGAACCCGATGAAAGTCCGCCGTCTGGCAGGAATGGTGTTTCAACGCCCCAATCCATTTCCGACGATGAGTATTTTCGACAATGTGCTGGCCGGTTATAAACTGAATAATATAAAGTTAAGCAAGTCTGAAAAAGACGAAGTTGTTGAAAACAGCTTGCGAAGTGTGGCTCTTTGGGACGAAGTAAAGGACTCAATCTCTAAGAAGGGTACTTTCTTATCGGGAGGTCAGCAACAAAGGCTTTGCATAGCACGTGCAATAGCACTGAAACCCGAAGTACTTCTGATGGATGAGCCCACATCAGCACTTGATCCAATCTCGACAAACCGTATCGAAGACCTGATTCTGGAACTGAAGGAGCATTATACAATTGTAATAGTAACTCACAATATGTCTCAGGCTGCTCGTATATCAGACAATTCGATGTTTATGTATCTTGGGCATTTGGTTGAATATGATACAACCAAACAGATGTTTACCAAGCCTAAGGATAAACGTACGGAGGATTATCTGACCGGGGTATTCGGATAAAAGAGATCTCTGAAAATTTATCTATACAAAAAGGTTCTGAAGAAATCAGATCATACAAAAACAGAGAAAAAGGAAACATACGAAAAAGTAATAATTTATATGTAACTTTTGTTACCTTTTTGACAAAATGACCCAAAAACCCTAAAGGGGCTTTTCGAAGACAATGAAATCCCCTTCAGGGGACAGAGGGATAAAAAGAAACAACCTAGAAAAGACAAATGCAGAGTTACTTTTGTAACCTTTTAGTATTAAAACACTGTAAAACAGACTCTAAAAAAAAGACGATATGACCACAAATATGAAGTCGAAACAACTCAAGGTATTGCTTAATGATTTTGAGCTGCTTTCGCAAACAGTATTACTGCAATTACAACTATCCGCCAAGTTGATGCTGGACAGAGGAATCGAGTCATTAGAAGAAGAAGCTGAATCCAATGAACTGATTATAGACCGTGTGGAAATTAAAATCAGGGAAGAGGTTGTATACTCTATATTTCAGTTTACACCAAAGGCAGCCGATCTGAGACGTATTGTCACTTATCAGGATATCACCACCAACCTCGAACGTGTGGGAGATATGCTTCTCAATATTATACACTACTCAAGAGAAACAAACCTCAACCTTGCCGAATTTACAGAAGAACGAAAACAGCTAAGCAAGATGTTTCAGTATGTAGATGAGATGTTACGCAATGCGATTATCTCATTTACAAATGAAGATACAGCTCTTGCTTATGAAGTTATAAAAGAAGATGACAAAGTGGATAAACTTTTTCACGATGTAAGCCGTTCTACTCAGACATCATTTTCGGGAAGAAGCCTGACCGAAGACGAGGTGCGAAATATCATCAATATAAACTCTATTGCCCACAATCTCGAAAGAATCGGAGATAGTGCGACTAATATTTGCGAATCAACCATTTACCTTACAGAAGGAAGGGATATAAGACATGGAAACAAAGACTAAAGAAATATCAATCCTCATAGTGGATGACGAAATAGATATCCGGGAAATACTCCAGTTTAATCTTGAAAACGAAGGATATCAGATCGATCTGGCAGATTCGGCAGAAGAAGCAATGAAGAAGCTTCGCCCCGATCATCAGCTTATCCTGCTTGATGTAATGATGGGGGGGGTATCAGGATTCAAAATGGCTGACCAATTGCGTAAAACAGGAAATGAAATTCCGATTATCTTTCTTACAGCCAGAGATACCGAAAATGATATGCTTACGGGTTTTTCCATCGGTGGAGACGATTATATAGCCAAGCCATTTTCGATTAAAGAAGTCATAGCACGTGTCAAATCGGTGTTGAAACGCAGCGAACTAAAGCATATTGCCGCAGCCGAAGACGGACTATCATTCGGCAGTCTGAAAATAGATATGAAATTAAAAACCGTTACGATAGACGGACAGCTTATCGACCTTACAAAAACCGAATTCAACATATTGGTATTACTGGCTAAGAATACCGAAAAGACATTCTCTCGTTCTGAGATTCTATCAAAAGCATGGGATGGAGACGGAGTTGTTCTCGACCGGACAGTAGATGTACATATAGCCCGGTTAAGAAAGAAAATAGGAAAATACGGCGAAAACATAGTAAACCGTACAGGGTACGGTTATAACTTCAATGCAAATATTTAAGGTTATATACCTATTGATTATTTTAATAACAGTTACTTAATGAAACTAACATATAAGCAAAGGCTGTTCGGATTTATATTTATCATATTTGCTGTATTCTCGGTATGTATTATCATATCCGAGCAACGGGAAGAACGCAAATATCGTACTGAGGCTCTCGAATCTCAGCTTGATGGCTATGTAGAAGTTATTCATCAATATATCGGGCAGAACCACCTTGTAGCGAACGATACGATTGCAATATCTCCGCTTATAAAGATACTGCCTTCTGATCTGCGCGTAACTCTTATAGATGCCGAAGGCAAAGTCTTTTATGAAAAAGACACTCACGATCTGAAAAGCCTGAACAACCACCTCGACAGGCCAGAGATAATGAAAGCTCTTTATCAGGATTATGGATCAAATATCCGCATGTCTGCATCGCTAAATCACGAATACCTTTATTATGCGAAGTTCTTCAACAATTATTTTATCCGTGTTGCCTTGCCATATGACGTACAGGTGCAAAACATCCTGAAACCTGATAACTTCTTTATATATATAGTTCTGACACTATTCGTTTTAGTATTTATTCTGTTAAACCTGGTTGCCGGCCGTTTCAACAAATCTATCAATAAACTGAGAAACATCATTTCCCGTTTAAGAAACGACCAACCTCTACCGGCAAATATCAACTTTCCGGATGACGAGTTAGGAGAAATGGGAAAAGAACTAGTGGATATTTTCAACTTCAGGGAAGAGAGTAAGCAGGCTGTTGAACTGGAAAGGGAAAAACTTATCCAGCATTTTCAGTATTCCGAAACAGGCTTATGTATCTTTACTCCTAAAAGAGAAAAAATATATGCTAATTCTCATTTTCTGCAAAATCTGAACCAGATAGTAGACAGACCGATATTCGATATCGACAATATATTTGAAGATAAGGCACTGCATCCTATCGAAGACTTTTTTGCAGCACGGCATACAGGAGAGAATCATTTTGCTTTTCAGATCGAAAGAAACGGCAAGACATTCAATCTGCAGGTAATCATATTCGATGACAAGAGTTTTGAAGTCACCATCCGTGACATAACCAAAGTAGAGAAAAACCGCTTGTTAAAGCAGGAAATGACCAACAATATAGCTCACGAACTGCGTACTCCGGTAACAAGTTTACGGGGATTTCTTGAAACTCTTACAGATCAGAAACTACCAGCAGAGCGTCAGGAACAATTCATCCAACGGGCTTATCTTCAGTCTATACGTTTATCAAACCTGATTGATGACATCAGCCTGCTGAGCAAGATAGAAGAAGCATCCGATAAATTCATCATGGAGAAAATCAATCTGGTACAGGTTATAAACGAAGTCCGCATTGACCTCACAGACAGATTAAGCAATAACAACATAACGCTATTTATAGATGTAAAACCGGATATAACAATACACGGAAACGAAACCCTGTTGTATTCGATATTCCGCAATCTGATGGATAACTCCATCAATTACGGAGGAAAAGACATTGAAATACATATCAAAGATTACATGCAGGATAACAAGTATGTATATCTTTCTTATTACGACACAGGAAAAAGTGTTGAAGAACAACATCTAGCCCGGCTTTTCGAACGTTTTTATCGTGTAAATGAAGGACGTACCCGCGAAACCGGAGGTTCGGGATTGGGTTTATCCATCGTAAAAAATGCTGTTCTGCTGCATAAAGGAGAAATACATGCCCGCAAGTTCTCGAAAGGAGGATTGGAGTTCTTGTTCACATTGGCAAAGTAAAAAAATCTGTTACTTTTATTACCTTTGTCACCTTTAACAATTGCATATATATAGAATGATAATAACCCTTTCTCCGGCTAAGGTGCTCGATTTTTCGCCAAAAGTTTCGACGACGGAATATTCCGAACCGACCTTCATCTCCGAAGCAATGGAGTTGAATGATATACTGAAAGATCTTCAGGTTACCGAAATCGGTCATTTAATGAAGATCAACCCGAAACAAGCTTTGGAAGTATATCAGTATATACATTCTTTCGATATGGATATTTCTCCCCGGAAGCAGGCGGCAGCGGCCTATAACGGAATTGCTTATACGGGACTCAATTCTGCGACTTTTGATGATAATGATTGGAAATTTGCTCAACAGCATCTTGTTATTCTGTCGGGATTATATGGAGCCTTACGGCCTTCGGATATGATAATGCCATATCGTTTGGAAATGCAGACCAAACTGGCAAATAGTAAAGGGAAAGATTTATATGATTACTGGAAACAGGATATTTCAGCATACTTTAACCAAAGGCTGAATGAAGACAATAAGGTATGGCTCAACCTGTCATCGAATGAGTACAGCAAAGTCATAGATAAAAAGCAACTTCCGAAAGACCTCAAGATAATTACTCCTGTATTTAAGGAACAAACATCACAAGGCTTCAAACAGGTTACTGTATATGCCAAAAAAGCTCGGGGAATGATGGCTCGTTATGTGATTCAAAAGCAAATCGAGAATCCGGAAGAAATACAATTGTTCGATAGTGAAGGATATACATTCGCAGCTTTCTTATCTACTGACAGCGAATGGGTGTTTATACGATAAACATCAACGCTTACCTTTGAAGAAGTCCTGCATCAACTGTGCACATTCCTGTTCCATGATTCCGCCTATGATTTGGGTCTTGGGGTGTAAGGCTTTAGGTGCAATGCCTGTATATCCTCTCTTTGCATCGGGAGCACCATAGACAATCTTCGGTATTTGTGACCAGCCTAATGCTCCGGCACACATAGGACAGGGTTCTACGGTTACATAAAGAATACAGTCTGTCAGGTATTTTCCACCTAAGACATTGGCTGCAGCGGTAATAGCCTGCATTTCGGCATGAGCCGTTACATCGTTTAATGTTTCGGTCAGATTGTGTGCCCGTGCTATAATACGATTCTGGCATACCACAACAGCTCCGATAGGTACTTCGTCCCGATCAAAAGCTTGTCTGGCCTCATTCAAGGCCTGGCGCATAAAGTATTCATCACCTAGTACCTGATTAATCATCGGCGCATTTCATTTTCTCCAAAGAGTGTAGGATAGTCCATTTCCAGATTCTTCAAGATATGGGTCATTATAGTCTCTCTCAGCCAACGAGATTTATTGGATATCTTGTATTTCTTCATATACTGGCACATCAAGCTATACTCTTCGTCACTTAACGAAAAATTAGCCTGCTTAGAGCGAATAACTGCAGATGTCTTCTGTTTCTGTTTCGGTTTCATTCACTTACAAAAGTAAACTGCTTTAGGCTAAAATAAAAGGATTTCGATAAATATTAATGAAATACCCGATCTGTACAAGCTAAATAATATACCTTAGCAATATGAAAAGAGGACATGCCGATCTGCCATTACACTATGGAACAGTTCCACCGTGGCTTGCTCAACGCATGATGCAGTTGGGTGGTGCTATCGTAGAATCCATCATTATGGAATATGGACGAACGGCTTTACTGCAAAGAATGAGTGACCCTTTCTGGTTTCAGTCGTTAGGCTGTGTGCTGGGTATGGATTGGCATTCATCGGGCATTACAACCTCTGTGATGAATGCCCTAAAGAAGGCAATCAATAAACGATCTCAGGACTTAGGTATTTATGTCTGCGGAGGGCGTGGTAATGCTTCACGGCAAACACCTGATGAATTACTGAATATCGCTGACAGAACCGGGCTAAATGGGAATGAACTGGTAAAAGCGAGCCGATTATCAGCCAAAGTCGATAATACCGCCATACAGGATGGATTTCAGCTATATCTGCATTCATTCATAGTGACCAAAGAAGGAGAATGGGCAGTTGTTCAGCAAGGAATGAATCAAAACGAACGCATGGCTCGCAGATATCATTGGATGTCTGCTGCCGTGAAATCATTTACAGAAGAACCTCATACTTCTATATACGGAAAGAATCAAGGTCTGATATTAAACCTGACTGATAAAAATGCCCAACCTCTAAAAAGAGGGATTCTTGATCTTACCAGAGAAAATCCGGATAAACTGATTAAGGAGATCTCACTGATAATGCCACGCCAACACGAAGTACAAGCAAAGGATGTCAAACTAAAACGATTAGGTGCAACTCTCGCTTTGGCTCATAATACAGACATAACCGATATTGAATCATTACTGCTCTTGCAAGGTGTCGGCCCCCGCACTATTCAGTCATTGACATTGGTAAGTGAAGTTATACACGGTACCCCCTCCCGATTTAGCGATCCGGCTCGTTTCAGTTTCGCTCACGGAGGAAAAGACGGACATCCGTTTCCGGTTCCTACCTCTGTTTATGATGAGACAATTGAAGTCTTCGATAAATCCATACATCTGGCTAAGCTAGGAGACAAGGAGAAATCCGAGGCTTTACGCAATCTGTCTAAAGTATCATTGGAAATGGAAAGAGGATTTACGCCTAATGATAACTTTGACAAAGTTATTCAGAAAGAGAGAGATGATTCATATTTGTATGGTGGACGTACTGTTTCCGGCGAAGCAAAAAAGCCGGATAAGCCTAAAGGAGGTATTCAATTAAACCTATTCGATTGGTAATATTTTCTTTTATCCATGCGATTTTTTCAGCAAAAGGTCTTGCATCGAATAATAAAATAACTATCTTTGCACCGCAATAGCAAGATGGTGATCGTAGCTCAGTTGGTTAGAGCGTCGGATTGTGGTTCCGAAGGTCGCGGGTTCGAGCCCCGTCTTTCACCCTGGTAGGAAGCATTTAAGAATAAATCTTAAATGCTTTTCTTTTTTCATCTTTTTTACATACGTTTGTGAAATAACACTAATGAAACCAAATATGAAGAAAAAACTATCTACAATAGGTAAAATTATTATTTTATTGTTATCGGCAACGACCTTATTCAGCGCATGTGGAGAGGATAAATATTACACCGATTACTACGATTCCACTGATATATATCAGTCATATCCCATAATCAATGCTGAACAGTGGATATGGAATGCTGACTTGAGTAGGTATGAGGCTACAGCAACTCTTAAGGATTTTGACCAAACTCTATACAATGATGCTGCGATTGTAGTATCCACATTTTGGAAAGAGGAAGGTTCTGAAATACAGACTAACTTACCTTATGTAAGAACCTGGGTTGATGAATCTAACATTCAATACATCGAAACTGTAGGCTACGAACTAGTTAAAGGAACCAATTCTATTATATTCTATATTCAAGATTCGGATTGGCAACCAAGACCCTCTTCAAAGATGAAATACGAGTTTAAATTTACTGCAATACTAAAGCATAATTAATATAAGAGATATACAAAACAAGAACAGCTATCCAAAATTGGATAGCTGTTCTTGTTTTGTATATCTCTCGGTTATAATATAAATAGGTCTTATTCAAATTTTACCCTTACATAAGCCCTATCATCAAAAGAGTCCTGTCCTTTTTGCACGCCTTTTGTTGACTTAAACAAACGAATCAACATAGGATCTTCATTAATAACCTTTTTAAGAAAGAATTCAGATTCTTTTAATGTATCAAAAAGATTAGGATATCCATCTGATGCTAATATAATCTCATCGGCCTCAATCGGAACAACAATCACTTGATTCATATCTATTTCAAAGCCATCCATAACAGGAAAGCCATAAGGGTGTCCATGATAATTCTGTAATACACCTTGTATCTTTAAAAAAGGAAGAATAAAATCACGTCCAGGATCTTTGATTCTTAAAGACTCCAAAGTTTCACCTTGTAATAAAGCTACCTCATCATAGGCAGCTCTGGCATCAGCCATAATATCATCAATATCCTTGTTATTATTGTAATGCTTACCTTTTATCAAAGCCTGACAATCTCCTATTTGCCACAACTCTTTACGAGCAATACTATAAATTACACCATTCGATGTTAATCGGGCTGCAGGATTGTTATTGACACTTTCTAAAAGATTATTCTTAACATAAAAATCATGTAATTTATTAGTTATAAGCCTTACAGCCTCTGATGCATCAATATCTTTCGGAAATTCGTTTATTGCCTCCAGAACAAGTTCCATAGACAATCTACCTGAGGTCTTTCCTTCCATCGAAAAAGCTGATTTACTTGTTGCCCCATCTATAACCGCAACAAAATAGGGAGTAAGTATAATCCCATCTTCATTTGCTGACGGAGACTTTTTCCCTTTCAGAAAAATGTCCTTGACTTTATATTCCAGATTTTCAAGAGAGCCGCTATACTCATTCTGAGTAGATAAATAACTAAAATCGATATTTTGAATATTCAACTGTTTCACCTGTTCCGGGTGATGGTAAGGATCTATCATTTCTTGTGAATTAGAGAGAAATACACTAAATAAAAATACGGATAATAATAAATATTTTTTCATAAATTTAGATATTAGGTTTAATTTATAATCATTTGTATACGGAGAGAAACAGCATTAAATCGTTCTTTTCCTATCAGCGAGCTATTATCCAAACCTACATTTGTATAATTTAATCTAAAGATTAAATACTTCGAATAATAATAGTTGACCGCTGCCGAAACATCATTTTGCTTACCTCCATATATTTCGCTTTTCGAATCATTCAAATCAACCCATGAATAGCGAACCAAAAACTCCCATGTACCTGGACCAGGTCTTAACATACGCCCCCAAGATTTATCATAGCGATACCCTCCTCCTGTAGCCAAAAAACCAACTTGCCCATAAGCACCTTCAGCATTATATGACTTCAAAGAAGATTCTTCCCTTCTCACATGAGCTTTATAATATTCCATTTGAGTATATAAAGGACCTACAGCTCCGATAAATTCAAAATTGTACTTAAACTGATCTTTTGCCTTATTAACCTTAGAATTGATAAACTTGCGGGTTTCTACAACCGTCTCAGAATTACTGGAAAAAGATATTGATCGAGGAAGTTCACCTATTACATTATCATTGTCATCATACTGAAAACCGGGGGCATCTGATTTTCTATATGTCCCTGCAGCAGCAATATGAAATAGCTTTCCTTCTTCTCTTAAAGGATTAAATACTACTCTTGAACTAAAGGCATATCCCTGATTACCCAAATTAGTTCCTGAAGCCATTTTAGAATCAGCAAAAATACCTCCCGCATACCAAAATTTATCACTCCATCCAACATATTCAAACCCTAAATTTCTTTTTCCAGCAAAAGTCTGAGAAACAGATGATGAAGTCACAAATTTATTTCCAGCAGAACTATCAACATATTCCAAACCAAAAGGCTCTGTATAATTCCCTAAACGGATATAGGAACTTTGCTCAAAATTATACCTAAGAAAAATATCCTTGTATGAAATCTTTGATTTGGCAAAGCCAAACTCTATTTTCCCACCCCACTTATCACCTAACGAAAATTTAGTACCAAGCCGAATATCGCCAAAAGCCGCTCCTGAACTCAAAGGGGTCTTATCTTTAAAATACTTGGCAACATCTACATAGATACGTCCAGTAGGCTCTAACTTAAATTTATCAACAACTATAGTAGTCTTCTCTTTTTCCTGAGAATGACTCTGCGGCAATATAATAGCCACAAATAATAAGATTAGCATTGTTTTTTTCATGATAATAAAAATAAAAGGTTAACACCCCATAAAAGAGGCTCCGAGCTTCAATAATTTTTAGACTTGCAAGTGTTTATTCATGACAAATCTATGATCATTATTTAAGATAAAAAAATATGTGTACGCACACACACTTATCCATAAAAAAAAGACAACAAGTAGTAAATCAGAAACTTATCAAAAAGGACAGGCCTGAAGATATGTTAAAAAGCATATATTCAGGCCTGTCCTTTTTGAGTTTATTTTGAGTTTTTAAGGAGATTCTCAAATAACTCAATGCATTATCTTAAACAATAATTCCTTCAGCAATTCTCCATCAGGAGCCGATGGATTACCTACACCTTTACACTTCGCATCATACATACGCAGCAAAGACATAATCTCCATAGATTTAAAAGCATTATAACTCTTCAAAGCCAAGACATAATCTTTAGCCTGATATGAATTACGAAAACTCAATTCTGCTGCTATACCGTTCTCCGATTTATCTTTTGCCCAATAGCAAACCATCAGATTACTGAAAAAATTGAATAATACAACCAAAGTTACAATCAATGGATTATTCTTCGGATTCTTTTCGAAGTAGTCCGCTATACGATTCGCTTTCAAGATATCTTTTTCAACTATAGCCTTTAACAATTCATAGTTATTAAAATCTTTACTAATACCTATATTACGTTCTATCAACTCTGCCGTAATACGCTTGTCGGACTGTCCCATAGAAAGGAGCAGTTTATCCACTTCATTGACGACCTTACTTAAGTCATTACCCAGATAATCAGCCAGCATCTGAGCCGACTTGGTATCGATACCCAAACCTTTGGATGTAACAAAAGAAGTAATGAAAGCCGACATCTTATAATCAGGTATCTTCTTCGACTCGAAGACAGCACCTCGTTTTTCGACTTCAGCATATAGCTTCTTCCGTTTATCCAGTGTACCTCCTTTATAATTGAGAACCAGAATAGTGCTGGGCAAAGGGTTCTTAACATATACTTCCAGATCCTCAATCTTTTTCAGTCCCTGAGCCTCTTTCACTACAATAAGCTGATGATCCGACATCATCGGAAAACTGCGGGACAAAGTCACGACAGAAGCAACATCCGTATCAACACCATACAATATCGTTTGATTAAAGTCCCTTTCGGTTTCGGGAATAACTGTTTCCAGAAGATGGTTGGTTATATCATCTATATAATAAGGCTCATCCCCCATCAACAGATAAACAGGATGAAACTTACGAGCTGATATATCTTTCTTTATTTGCTCAAATGACATGGATAGTAGTATTGGCTATATACTTTAAAGGTTATTGTTTTCAAAAATCTTCAAAACGTAAGTGTTTCACTGTCGAACCGTTGTTAATCAAGGTAGTCAATGCTTTGATTCCAATCATAACATGTTCGGTTACAAAATTCTGAGTCACTACTGTATCGCTCTTTTCAGTCTTCACTCCATCTGAAATCATCGGCTGATCCGAAACCAGCAACAAAGCTCCCGTTGGTATCTGATTGGCAAATCCGCAGGTAAATAAAGTTGCGGTTTCCATATCAACAGCCATCGCACGTATGGAACGAAGATATTCTTTGAACTTATCATCGTGTTCCCAAACCCTGCGATTGGTGGTATAAACTGTACCTGTCCAATAGTCCTTATTAAAGTCACGGATATTTGACGAAAGTGAACGCAACAGGTTGAAAGCAGGCAAAGATGGAACTTCCGGCGGAAAGTAATCATTAGATGTACCTTCTCCTCTTATCGCTGCGATAGGCAAGATATAATCACCCAATTGGTTATGCTTCTTAATACCACCGCATTTTCCTAAAAACAATACCGCTTTAGGCTCAATGGCACTCAATAAGTCCATTATAGTAGCTGCATTAGCACTACCCATTCCGAAGTTGATAATAGTAATACCATTTGCCGAAGCATTGGGCATGTTACCATCCAAACCAAGAATAGGAACTTTGAAGTGCTCAGCGAAAATTTCTACATACTTCGAAAAGTTGGTCAGTAGGATGTGCTTTGTAAATTGTTCCAGTGGACGTTTGGTATATCTGGGCAACCAATTATCCACAATTTCTTGTTTTGTCTTCATAATAAATCTATTTTTGTTTCGAGGTTTCCGACCTCTCTTATTGTTGCAAAATACTTGTAGGTTTAGTCGACAACTATAATCTACTGAACAATAACAAACTCTATTTGTTCTCTGTTATACTTTGCCGGAAGAAGTAAGATTCCGATAGCACAGCATATAAAAAATTAATCGACAAAGATAGCAAAATGTTAGCACTTAATCTTCCCGAATACAATCCAAAAATCAAAAAAACGGACAAAATATGTATCTGGGATCAAATACGAAAGAAGTATGTCGCACTCACTCCGGAAGAATGGGTTCGGCAACATTTTGTCAACTATCTGATTACCGATAAAGGATACCCCCCTTCATTAATAGCGAATGAAATACAAATAACCCTGAATAACCGTATCAAAAGATGCGACTCTGTCGTGTACGATAATACTCCGTCACCATTGGTTATAGTTGAGTATAAAGCTCCGGATGTACCTATAACTCAGCAGGTATTTGATCAGATTGCCCGCTATAATATTGTACTGAAAGTACGTTATCTGATTGTATCGAATGGCTTAGAACATTACTGCTGCCGGATAGACTACGACTCTCTATCGTATCAGTATCTGCCTGAAATCCCCAATTATCACGTATTAGAAAAGTAATCCTTATTTCTGAAATTTCAGATTCAGAACCACAATCTCCGAAATAGTACCGATACGGTACTGCGGACCGGCAAGTCCCAATCCCGAGGTCACATACACATGGGTGTTGTCTTTCTTTTTATAGCCATGACCAACCTCATAGATCAAGTTTATAAGTATGTTATAAGGGAATAACTGTCCGTTGTGGGTATGCCCGTAAACAGCAACATCAGCTTTTTCGTTGGATTCTTCTGATAAATCTTTCGGCTCGTGATTCATCACAATAACAGGGTACGACTTATCTGCATTTGACATTACTTCTGATAACTTCTTTCGGTTTGGTGCATGGTCATCTTCCCTTCCTACCACATAAAATTTATCGTCTATTTTTACAGTCTTATCCCGAAGCAATGTCATTCCGGTCTGCTCTCCCAGCCATTTGATTTTTTCTTCGGCATTCAATCGGTATTCATGATTTCCGGTAGAAACATATACACCGTAAGGAGCCTTCAACCGTCTAAACTCTTCTTCCATATGCTGCTCTTGCAAAGGAGCCAGATCATAGTCTATAATATCACCGACCAGAAGTATAATATCGGGCTTTTGTTCCATAATTCGGTCTACGTACATATTCAGGATCTTCTTATCGATCAGGTATCCGGTATGCACATCAGCAACCATTACAACCCGCAGACTATCCAGATCTCCGGCTTTCTTATCTACCTGCAAAGTATATTCATTTATTATAGGATGATAAAACCGATAGTTGCCATAGCACATTGCGGATACAACCACTACAAGAGACAGTATAAAGTATGAACGTCTGAGAGAAAGCCTCTCCATCTGCCATTGTTTTATTTTACGGTTCCATCTCGCCAGCCATTTTACCCCGTCAAAGATAAGCAGCAGTGCTGTCAGATAGCCGATCAGCACCATCCACGATGTCCCGATCAGTAATATGGGTTTAAGTAGTTCGTGCGGCAGGTTTACATTACCTATAAGCCCTATCAGGTATATAAGTAGTTCCACTATAAAAAATGCCGTGTAAGGCATCCGATAAGATTTTTTGGGAGGCAATAACTGCCGTCCACGGATGTACACATATACATTCAGCACAAGATGTACTACCAGCGCATTAAAGAATACTTTCATTTATCTTTTCCTTTAAGTGTTATCACCACATATTCGGACTGTGTTCCGATTCTGAATTTACCACCCCAGATACCAATACCTGAACTCACATAAATATTAGTACCGCCTTTTTTCAAAGATCCGTAAGAGTCTTCATAGATTGCATCCGTTATCAGTGATATTGGCCAAACCTGCCCTCTGTGAGTATGACCGGAAAATTGAAAATCAACCCCGTTCTGCTCAGCTTCTTCGAGATTATAGGGCTGATGATCCAATAAGAACACAGGCTTTGTTTTGTCAACACCTGTCATTAGCTGATCCAGATTTTTTCGATGGGGATTTGTTTTATCATCACGTCCTACGATATAAAACAGGCTATCTATCAAAACTGTTTTATCACGTAACAATTTAATATTTGCATCAGCCATAAAACGGGTCGAATTATCAACCCCTGCCATATAGTCATGATTTCCCATAATAGCATAAACTCCGTAGCGGGATTTTATCGCCCGTAAATCTTCGGCTAGATTTTCATCCAGAACAGGTCTTATACTATTATCGACTAAATCACCCGCTATAAGAACGACATCCGGTTCTTCCCTGTTGATAAGCTTCACCCAATTCTGTAACTCTTTCTTCCCGATACTGTATCCCAAATGAAGATCACTTACAGCAACTATTTTTAATGAGTCATTCGCAGGAATATTCTTTTCTATAGACAGAGGAATATCGACTCTCTCCTTTATTCTGTATTTAAGATATCCGCAAAACATCAGCAATCCGATAAAACCAACCATAAGCGCAAAACTCAGCCAGTTGTCCTGTGTATAATGGCTCAATGTGTTTTTGGGAATCAAACGTGTTGCCCGGATTAAATCCATCAATAGATTAAATATGAGAAAATAAAGAAAGATAAATATCCATGATGTACCGATTTTATACAATACTGAAGTAAGAGATATTGGCAAATGTTCTCCTGCCGCAAACGTCAAAATAAGAGATCCAATCAGAATAACGGCCAGAACTATTAAACAAATACGGGCAATATTACTGGTAGGTATAATTGTCCATGTACGATAAAAGACATAATAGTTTCCTCCTAAAAACAGTAGCAATATAAATACAAAGAAAAGTATACGCATATAATAAATTATAATGAGTTGTTGTTATTTAAAACCTCAAATCTCTATATTGATTCAGGAAGCATAACAACCACAAAAGTTATCATTCCGAAATATGTAAAAAAACCTGCTGCGACTCGATCAGAAAAAGGTGACAAAAGTAACCCCAAAATTGTTTTTCCGAGGTTGTTTCTTTTTATCCCTCTGTCCCATGAAGAAGATTTCATCGTCTCCGAAAATCCCCTTCAGGGGCTTGTGTTATTTACTGAAAAGGTTACAAAAGTTACAGTAAAACTGTATATTTTTTATTGTTTCCTTTTCCCCTGTAATCTAATTCAAACAATATCAATAGCCGGCAAAAGTTAAAAGAACGTTTTCTAAACTATAGAGTCTTATTCTCTAAAGAATATTTTACAATATAGATAAAATCAATGCAAAATCTCAGGTCTTATCTTATAGATAAAATAATATGCAAATAAAGTATTCACATTATTATGGAAAAAAAGAGTAACGGAATGTTACTCTTTTTACATGATATGAAAAAGGTCTCAGACCTTATTATCTTCTGTTTAATGCTATAAAGATATAATAGATAAGTGTTGCCAATGAACCTAAAGCAGCTACAACATAAGTATAAGCAGCCCATTTCAAAGCATCTTTAGCTTTATCCTTATTACCTTCGCGCACAATACCTGCTGTGTCTAACCAAGCCAAAGCCCTGCTGCTGGCATCAATTTCGACGGGTAATGTTACAAAACTAAATACAGTAGTTAAAGCAAACAATGCAATACCAATCCAGATAAGAGCAGGAAAAACATTAATAGTAAAAATACCTGCCAACAGTACCCACATCACCCATTTAGAAGCAAAACTAACGGCAGGCACCAAAGCCGACCTCATTGTTAAAGGGCCGTATGCCTTGGCGTGCTGTACAGCGTGCCCACATTCATGAGCGGCAACTGCAGCAGCAGCGACACTGTTACTATGATAAACACCTTCGCTCAGATTCACAGTTTTATTTGCCGGATTATAATGATCGGTCAACATTCCTGATGTTGAAATTATCTGAACATCATATATTCCATTATCGTGTAACATTTTCAAAGCCACATCACGTCCTGTAAGTCCGCTATCTAAAGGGACTTTCGAATATTTCTTGAATTTACTTTGCAATACAGCCGAAATACCCCAGCTTAGTAAAGCAATTAAACCAAATAGAATCCAACCTATATACATCTTTTTATCTCTTTAATTAATAATCTCTTTAACCTTATAAATTATATATCAAAAGGTATGCCAAAGATATACATATTAAATGTTTGTAAATTTGAGAATTACTTAAAAATATCTAAACGGCTCATCCAAACAAATCACCGCGCATAACAGTCTGTTCACGATCGGGTCCTAAGGATATAATGGTAATGCCGACCCCTAGTTCCTTTTCGAGGAACTCGACATATTCATTAAACTCATTTGGAAATTCTTCTTCACTTTGCATCTTAGACATATCGAGTTTCCACCCTTTAAATTCCTTATATATTGGTGTAAGATCGTCATTTATTTCGAAGGGGAATTCCTTTGTTTCATTTCCATTTATACGATATGCAACACAAGCTTTTATTGTATCAAATGAATCGAGAACATCACTTTTCATCATAATCAATTGAGTTACGCCGTTAATCATAATAGCGTATCTGAGCGCAACCAAATCAATCCAACCGCAACGTCTGGGACGTCCGGTTACAGATCCGAACTCGAATCCCAACTCGCGCAGCTTATCTCCTGTCGAGTCAAATAGTTCGGTCGGGAAAGGTCCACTGCCTACACGGGTACAATATGCTTTAAAAATACCGTACACTTCTCCGATTCGTTTTGGCGCAATCCCCAAACCGATACATGCACCCGAAGACACTGTGTTCGATGAAGTGACAAATGGATATGATCCAAAGTCAATATCGAGCATAGTTCCCTGAGCTCCTTCAGCAAGAATACTTTTTTCTTCGGATAAAGCTTTATTTAAATAGTATTCACTGTCAACAAAAGTGAATTCTTTTAATTTTTCAACACCTTCGAACCATTCTTTTTCGATCTGGAATAACGATGTACAATTAAAGCGGTATTGTTTCAATATTTCAAGATGTCTTGCTTTCACTTCCTGATATTTAGCATCGAATCCATGCAGTAAGTCTCCGACTCTCAATCCGCCACGTCCTACCTTTTCGGTATATGTAGGGCCTATTCCTTTTCCGGTTGTTCCGATTTTAGATTCACCTTTAGCCGATTCGTAGCAAGCATCAAGTAAACGATGGGTTGGAAGTATTAAATGTGCTTTTTTCGATATCAGTAGCCGTTTTGTGAGATCGTGACCTGTTTTTTCCAGAGCTTCAACTTCCGCTTTAAACAAGGCCGGATCAAGCACAACTCCGTTACCTATAATATTGACTTTATCTCCTTGAAAAATCCCCGAAGGAATAGATCTCAGCACAAATTTTTCTCCTTCAAATTCTAGTGTATGTCCAGCATTAGGACCTCCCTGAAATCTTGCAATAACCTCGTATCCCGGAGTCAAAACATCAACTATTTTTCCTTTTCCTTCGTCTCCCCATTGCAACCCCAGCAACACATCTGCTTTCATTATTTTTTATCGGTATTTATTTGGTTTTTATTCGGTTTGTTCTTCGTCTCGGCCTGCTGCTTTTCTTTCAGGCACTTTGCACATGTTCCGTATATATACATACTGTAATAACTCACTTTGAATTTCTGTACCTTCTTCTGCTGAGCCTGAGTAAACAGATTACCGTTTTTATACTCTTTCACTTTTCCGCAGGAAGTGCAAATCAAATGATCGTGATTTTCATTGCCTATCGCCCTTTCATATTGAGAAATATTCTCTCCGAACTGATGTTTTATCAATAAACCACAATCAAGCAGCAACTCTATCGTATTATATAAAGTTGCACGACTTACCCTAAAATTACAGGAATTCATTGACTGAAAAAGAGATTCGACATTAAAATGGCCTTTTGTCGAATAGATGTGATCGAGTATAGCAAAACGTTCGGGTGTTTTACGATGTTTGTTTATACTAAGGTACTCAGTAAATTTAGACTTTACTTGTTCTTTTATTTTGTTCGCATCCATCTCTTAAAGTCAATATTAGCAAATATACGCTTTTTTGAGGAAAGAACAATTAGTTTAAGATAAAACAAGTCAGGCTATCCCTTTAAAAGGGATAGCCTGACTTGTTTTTAATATTAAGGCAAAATCTATTGAGGATTTTGCACTAGATCTGGATTATTAGACAATTCTCTTTGAGGTAAAGGGATAATTGTCTTATTATTTGTATAATCTACAACACCAACAGTAGAATTATCCACAGACTTCTTATTTCTCCAATAGTCCCAAGCGTTATGCCCTTCAGCAAAAAGCTCCAATCGACGCTCTGTCAGGACATCATCAATATTAACAGTTGCAACATTAGAATAACCTTCAATTCTATTGGATCTCAAGGCATTAATATATTTCAATGCTGTAGAAGAATTATCTCCATCTTTTTTAACTGCTGATTCAGCTGCAATCAAATAAACTTCTGATAATCTTATGATTTTAGGGCTATCAACATAAATATTTCCATCTCGACCAGGATATTTCTGAGGAAAAACTTCTGTATCTTCTTTTTTTACAAGTTCTGAACGTATGTCATTTGTTCTAGTAGATAAAAAACTTACAAATTCATCAGTTGCACCACATTCAGCATACCCCTCCTCATGAGTGTAAAAGCCTAAAGAATTACGTTGAGCATTGTATGTCTCTGTTACATTTATCTCAAACATCGACTCATTCGTATAAGCCTTACTCCAAACACCCAAATACTCATCTCTTGTATAAAGTTTATATGGAGATTTTTCAATTACTTCGACTGCACTTTTCAAAGCCTCATCATTATTGCCCAGATACAAATAGGCTCTGGCCTGTAATCCTTTTGTTGCCCAATAGTTTATATATCCATCATGTTTTGATTTTGAGAGTAAAGGCAGTGCCTTTTCAAAATCAGACAGAATAAAATCATAAGTTTGTCTTAATGTAGATCTAGATGATTTATAAGTATCGGGGAAAACTTGATCAGAAATAGGAATTCCAGAAGATGCCGCATCCAAATCCGAAACTGTAGTTGGCAATTTACAATATAAACGAGCTAAATCAAAATGGAACAAGCCTCTTAAAGCATACAATTGACCTACCAAATCATTATAAGTAGCTTTTTCTGCTTCAGTTTCAACTTTAATATTTTGAATCTGACTCAATGCAAAATTTATCTGAGAAATAGACTTATAAAACTTTCCATAGAACAATAATGTCAGTGAATGTGAAGGGTCTACAGAATATTTACCGATTGGAGCTAATTGATTATATGAATCTTTAGCTTCAAAGTCTCCTCCAAGCATGTCTGCATATAGTGTAAAATCAGAAGCATAAACTCCCTGAGGTGTACTGAAGGCCTCATCTGAATTATACCATGCTCCGGTTTGGATATAATGTATACCATTGACAGCTAATTGCAATTCTTGCAAATTGGTGATAGATTCACCTGCAGGCAAAGATGTCGATGAATTTTTATCCAAAAAATCTGAGCAAGAAGGCAATAAAATTGCACATGCGCATATAATTGTATAAAATATTTTTTTCATAAACTTAAGTATCAATTAAAAATTAACATTAAGACCAAACACGTAAGATTTAGTCACTGGTGTATCCACTTGTCTATAACCCTTTAAAGAAACGTCTGGATCAATACCATCTTCTTTAGCCCAAATCATAGCTAGGTTGTTTGCTGTAAAGTATAAACGTAGTCCCGATAATGCATTTCTCAAAAACGATATATTTTTAACAGGAACATTATAACCGACAGAAAGCTCTCTTAATCGAATATTATCTGTAGATAAAATGTGACGAGTAGACCACCGATCAGATCTATATCTACTAGAATACGAATAAATAGGTTTTGGATTATCCACCTTATCACCTGGATTTTTCCAATAATTGCCAGCAACGTCCTTTAAGATACCAAAAGATCCCATACGAAGACCATCTGAATTAGAGAAATATCCAGGATAGTCAAACAAGTCTCCACCAAACTGATATGATATTAATGCTGAGAAATCGAAATCTCTATATTTAAATGTATTTGTCATACCTCCCATTACATCAGGAGTAGGTTTTCCGACAATAGTTTTCCCTGCTTGAGAATAATAATTAGTAAGACCCTTTGAGTGATCATCTGGATCAATCCAGAACTGTCCAAGCCCAGTCTCAGAATCAACTCCAGCCCATACAGGCAAATAGAATGAGTTAATAGACTCACCCACTCTTTGGATATACATCTCGCCATCACCAAAAGGAATATCTCCTGTTGGCAAACTTGTTATTTTATTCTTCAAATAGGTCAAGTTAAAGTTTGTTGACCAAGAGAAGTCTTTTGATGCTATATTTTGAGAATTGATTTCAAACTCAAATCCCTTATTAGTCATTGCTCCGGCATTAGATAACATTGTTTGAAAGCCTGTCAACAGAGACACTGGCACATCAAGCAACAAGTCTGACGTCTTCTTTACAAAATATTCTGCAGAAAAGCCAACCCTTCCTAAGAAATTCACATCAAGACCAACATTATACGTAGTTGTTTTCTCCCAACCTAATTTAGCATTTCCAATACCAGACCAATAAGTTGCACCCTGAGCTCCATAACCTCCCGTAAAAGAATACAATGCTAGGTTTGCATAATATGTATCAGGTAAATTCCCTGTTGTTCCGATAGACGCTCTTAACTTCATATCATTAATAAGATCACTTTCTTTTAAGAAAGACTCTTCTTTCATTCTCCAAGCTAAAGATCCAGAATAAAAATTAGCCCATCTGTTATCCTTACCTAAGAAAGAAGAACCATCTGAACGAAAGCTCGCTGTTGCATAATACTTTTCTTGGAAATTATAACTAGCCTGGCCTAAATATGACATCAAACTAGAACCATATTTAGCGCTACCAACCTTATAAGGTTGTCCTACAGATAACTCAGGAAGTTTTCCAGTAGCATAACCTTTAGCAGAACCTGTGAAAGATTGCAATTTCGATTCTGAAGTTTCAAATCCGGCTAATAATCCAATAGTATGATCTCCTAGCTTTTTATTATAATTAAGAGTAGAAGATGTTGTCAATGTCCTTTTTGTATAATCACCTCTATAACCTAAACCATTCAAAGACTGCCCATTAACACTAGAAGGACTCCAAAATTCTTGATGTTGAGAATTTAAATAATCAAAAGCAACTGAAGTTTTAAATGTCAACTCAGGAAGGATTTTCACAGAAAGATCTCCATTAGAAATACTTCTAAAAGTTTTTGATTTAACAAATTCATCATTACTTCCCAACATTAATAATGGATTAGAAACTTTTCCCCATCCAGCATTAGCATTAATAGATCCATCTTCATTATAAACTGTTGCGGTTGGATCCATGGCAAATATAATTCCCACAGGAGACGATGTCCCGATTCCTTGACCTTGATCTGATTGGTCTCTAAATCCGTTTTTATTAATATAAGATAGAGATTGACGTATAGAAACTGAGACAGCTTTACTTATCTCGTGATCAACATTTATACGACCGGCAACACGTTCAAAATCACTACCTTTTACAATCCCCTCTGTCTTATTATAGCCTAAACTACTAAAAACTTTAGTTTTATCACTCCCTGCAGTTAAAGACACCTGATGATCTTGTGTATTTCCATTTCTAAACACCTTATCCCACCAATTAGTACTGGTATTACCTGATGGATCAGCAAAGAAACTAGCCAAATCATTTTCTGAAGCAATTAAATCATAGGCAGCTTGCTTATCTGCAACTGTACCTCTTATTAAATAATAATTAGCAATACCTTCTCTATAATAATCAATAGTACTAGCTGCATCAGCCATCTCAAATTGCTTTACAGCCATTTTCGTAGTTCCATACTCACCTTTGTAAGAAATACTTGTTTTCCCTGCTCTCCCTTTTTTGGTAGTTATTATAACAACTCCATTCACAGCACGAGAACCATAAAGAGAAGCCGCAGCTGCATCTTTCAATACAGTCATAGATTCTATTTCATCAGGATTGATAGTTGACAAAGCACTCATACTATTTAAGCCAGAACTAACATCCGTTCCTGCATCAAAAGGAATTCCATCAATCACATATAGAGGAGTGGTAGACCCATTAATTGTACTGATACCACGAATATTGATTTCACCTGCAGCTCCAGGATCACCAGTATTTGATGAAACTCTAACTCCGGCAACCTTTCCGACCAAAGCCTTATCTAAAGACTCTTTACTACCCGAACTAATTTGATCAGCTGAAACTTTCGAAGCGGACCCGGTAAAAGAAGCTTTTGTAGTAGTACCATATGCAACAACCACAACCTCATCCATCAACTTAGAATCACTTTCTAAAACAATTCTAAGGTTTTGACCTGCGGCAACTTCTTTTGTTCTTAAACCGATCAAAGAAATAACCAAAGTCTTTTTATCAGACGGAATATTCAAAGAGAATTTACCGTCAACATCAGTTACTGTACCGACTGTGGTACCTTTAGCAACTACCGAAGCCCCAATAACAGTTTCGCCGGTATCATCAACGATAGTACCGGAAACTTTTGTTGTTGTCTGAGCCACTGATAACCCCACACTTGCTATAATGCAAGTCAAAATCATTATCAATTTTTTCATAAACACTACTTTAATTTTACTCAATTACTTAATTTATAATATTTTACTTAATTTTCACAAAACAATGTTCACAAAATTTCACAAAGCAGGGGACAAATATAATAGTTTTTCACAAAAGACGCAAAAAATAACATTGATAATGCAACTAGATATCCCATTTAACTAGATTTTCGTTAGCTAAATTAACATAGAAACACCGAAAACGACACAATAAGAACTCCAAGCAATATCATTTTGTAAAACAATACATTATTTATCCTTCATTTAACAATAAAAAAAACTGCAATATATCTATATTGCAGTTTTCAATTATCTTTTTGTTATTTTTTTGTTAATTCTAAAGTAACGGACCTACTGATAATCAATACTTCATATTTTTATATAATAATCTACAATCAAATGCTTCATATAACCTATTAAGTAAATAAGAACGTCTATCTTCCGGTATCTGCTCTACATCTTCATCTTGATAAAACAAGACGTAGAACGATTCAAGCTCTTCATCACTAAAAGAATCTAAGGTCATCCTGTAATTTTCTTTATCTCCTTTTTCAAGATAGAGAAGAGCAAGCCGTCTCAGCGCAAGTGCAGAAGAATCAATACCCAATATTCTTTTTTGCCAATCGATAGCTTTTACCAGATTACCTTGTTTCACATTCACAGAAACAAGTTTTTCCAAAACATCCTCGGTATCGGATTGATGTATAGACAATGCTTTCAGATAAAAAGTCTCGGCTTCGGACATATTATCCAGCCTGTAGTTTAGCTCACCGGCAATCATGTTAGCCTCAAAAGATTCCGGATTTGTAGATAATATCTGATCAATAAACATACGTGCCTGCTCAAGATCGCCTTTCAGTAAATAAGCGTATGCTTTCTTTGCCACTGATTCGGTATTCTCTCCTGCATATTTTTCGTACGCCTCAATATACACCAACATATCATCATACAACTCCAGCTCCATATACGAATCGGCCAAAGACAGATATATAGAATCGTCTTCTGGATATAGCTCCAGGCACTGCTTTAAAACCTCCACGGCATCTTCTGTCCGACCGGATAGAACAAGACAATGGGCTTTTAGTTTAAGGGCAGTCAGATCCCTTTCATCCAAGGTAAGAGCAAAATCAAAAGCATCAATAGCATTTTCATATCCCCCGTTCAATGAATGCAATTTCCCCAACATCAACCACCCCTCAAGGGAATATGGGTCGAGATCGAGTATTTTATTGCAGATACGTATGGCAGATTCAAAATCCCCCTTAGCCTCATATCCATATGCTAAATCATCCAAAACCTCCCGATTAGATGAGTCATACTCCAGACTCTTCTCTAAATACAGAATAGCTTCATCGTAATATTCAGCTTCAAGATAAAGAAAACCCAATTCTGACAATATAATATCCAGTTCGGTTTCATCATCATTCAAAACTTCGGATGTCAACTGATAAGCCTCTGCATACAATCCCATATTCAGCAGACATTCTATTTTCATCAGATACATTTCGAAATCATATGTTCCGAAATGGGCATTCAGGAAATACAAGGCTTCAGTATACTTTCCGTCGTATATCATAAATCGGGCAGATTTCAGCATCAACCGCTCATTTTCCGGATGAATACGTAAACCTTGAGCTACTATATCACGTGCAGAATCCAGATCATCTAATTTATCGTAATATTCTGCTAATTCATCATATTCATCAGCATCAAAATAAACAGACTTACCCGACACGAGCATTTGTTCGTACCGGGCTATCAAATCAGATATATCTCTTTCTGCCATATCAGCTACAGAATAATCATTTGTCTTTTATCTTACTCCAAGAATCTTTCAGAGTCACCGTCCGATTGAAAATCAGATGTCCATCCGTCGAATCGGGATCAACACTGAAATAACCAATACGTTGAAACTGGAAATGATCTAAAGCTTTTGCATCTTTCAGGAATGGCTCCGCTTTACATCCTGTTTTCACTATTAATGACTCCGGATTCAAAAAATCTCTAAAATCCTGATCTTTATCATCTCCCGGATTTTCAACAGTAAACAGACGGTCATACAAACGGATATCTACATCAATAGCATCACTTGTTGAGACCCAATGTATAGTACCTTTTACCTTACGATTACTTTCTGCCATACCACTTTTTGTCTGCGGATCATATTCAGCATATACTTCCAAGACATTACCATCAGCATCACGTTTACATCCGGTACACTTAATGATGTATGCATTTTTCAGACGCACTTCCTGCCCCGGAGTTAACCGGAAATATTTTTTCGGAGCATCTTCCATAAAATCGTCTCTTTCAATAAACAATTCTTTAGAAAATACCACATCATGCGATCCCGCTCCGGCATCTTCCGGATTGTTCTGAGCCGATAATGTTTCCGCTTCTCCCTCCGGATAATTAGTCAATACAAGCTTAACCGGATCCAATACAACAGAAGCTCGGGTTGCTCTCTTATTCAGGTCTTCTCTTACCGCATACTCCAATAAAGCAACATCTATCACTCCATCGTATTTAGTATATCCGATCTTATCTATAAAACTGCGAATCGATTCAGGAGTATATCCTCTTCTTCTGAATCCGCAAATAGTAGGCATACGAGGATCATCCCACCCGTTGACAAGATTTTCCTTTACCAGCTGCAACAGCTTACGCTTGCTCATCATGGTATATGTAAGGTTCAATCTGTTAAATTCATATTGATGCGGACGATAATCACTATCAGCCAACTGATCTATAAACCAATCATATAAAGGTCGATGTACAACAAATTCCAATGTACATATAGAATGAGTCACACCTTCGAAATAATCGCATTGCCCGTGAGCAAAGTCATACATCGGATAAGCATTCCATTTATTACCGGTACGGTGATGAGCCTGCTTAATTATACGATATATGATAGGATCTCGAAAATGCATATTCGATGCAGCCATATCTATCTTGGCACGCAGTACCATACTACCCTCCTCGAAAAACCCCTCATTCATTTTTGTAAATAAATCAAGATTTTCTTCAATCGGACGATTACGGAACGGACTCTCTGTTCCTGCTAAAGTAGGAGTCCCTTTTTGCTTAGCGATCTCCTCTGCAGACTGTTCGTCTACATATGCTTTCCCGTCTTTTATCAAACAGATTGCAAAATCCCACAATTGTTGAAAATAATCGGACGCATAATACACGTTAGCCCAATCGAATCCCAGCCATTGAATATCTTCCTGAATAGAATCAACATATTCAACATCCTCTTTTACAGGATTTGTATCATCAAAACGAAGATTACATATTCCGCCATACTGCTGTGCCAAGCCAAAATCTAAACATATCGCTTTTGCATGCCCAATATGCAAATAACCATTTGGCTCAGGAGGAAACCGGGTTTGTAAACGACCCCCATCTTTCCCTTCTTCTAAGTCTTTTACGACAATCGCCTCAATAAAATTCAGGCTTTTCTTCTCTTCAGTAGGCGTAATCTCTGACATTTTTCTATTAAATATTTAGATTTTTACTTTTTAAGGCCTCATACCCTATTATAACTTTCAAGCTTAACGGCTACAAACCATTATCACTCTACAATATATCATTAAATACTATCTTTCAATTTTTCTATTCTACCTGTTTCGAATCTGTTTCGGACGGAGCATTCCGCTGTTCCATTTTAGCGTCCTCAATCCTTGCACTCTCTTCTAAAAAAGAGCCATACAATTGATAGAATTCATCAAACTTATCTATTTTTTTGTATTTCTCCATTATTTCCTGAACTTCACTATATGCTTTTCCTGCACCGGCCATGTCATTTTCAATGGCACATTGATTTGATATACGGGACAGGTCGGCAGCAGCCCGCGCATCATCTTCCATAGAAGGCTCAGAGCATGCACAAAAAAAAGGGATGAATACCAACAATAATACTATTCTATGCAATCTCATTCGTATAATTCTTTTTTGCAAAGATAAATAAAACAAAACAAACATATCATATTAATATCAATTAGTCATTGAATAATCAGTCCATTAAGACTACACAGCTATTCTTTAGTTTACAAAACACGCCAATAACAGGCAGTTACCTATCTAAGGATAGCAAAAAACACTTATCAACACTTAGATATTAACGAAGATAGCCACAGTATAACAAACACTTAAATGTCCCCAAAAGAATAAATTATATATTAAAGATATAATTCGGCACACCTCCATAACTCACCTTTACGTCTCAAAAGAGAACGCCAATCAATCAAGAGTAAACAACAGATTCACGAGCTATCATATTAATAAAATAAAAAATGCGACATTCAAACTAATACTCCTCGTTTATATAGATCAACTTTTTCGACATAGTGCAATACCTACATTTTGTTATTTAGACTCTTTAATATACTTATTTATTGCGATTGTTCAACTAACAAAATTCAAAGATCTTTGCACCTAACTCATGGATTTAATATTTCTTAATAAAAATCCCTAATAAATAATAAGTAATTCAGACATGTGTAGAAAAATACTTTTTTCTCTTTGCCTTATTTTTGCATGTATATCATATACCTATGCTCAGAAAGTAAAAGGATATGTATACGACGAAAACGGCGATCCGCTAACATCAGCAACAGTAGTTATAGAAGGTTCTAATCTATCTGCTTTAACAGACAGTGACGGTTCATTTATATTTAAAGGCCTTCCTAAAAACGCTAAAAAAATCACAGTTAGTTTCATAGGCTACAAGCCAAATACTCAAGCTCTTGATTTAAGCAACGAAATGCAAAAATTAAGATTCGACATGCAAGTAAGTAACACTCTCGAAGAAATAGAAGTTTTCGGAGAACGTTACAAACAACCCGAAAAATTGGATGCAATTACTCGTATGCCGCTTCGCCCTAGTGAACAGATACAATCGATCTCTGTCATTTCAGAAAAAGTAATCAGCGAACAAGGAGCCTTAACTATCACTGACGCAGTGAGAAATGTTCCGGGCGTAACTCTTTTTGGATCATACGGAGGAGTAAAAGAAAGTATGTCGAGCCGTGGATTCCGAGGAATACCGGTATTAAAGAACGGCGTACGTATCGACTCTCAATTCCAGACTGCATCAGGTATCACCGACATGCAAGGTATCGAAAGCATACAAATGATAAAAGGATCAGCAGCAGTAACTCAAGGAGTAATCACAGACTTAGGTAATGCCGGTGGTGTAATAAATCTCGTAACAAAAACTCCTAAGTTTATCAATGCCGGACAAGTAGACCTTCGTGCCGGAAGTTGGGGACAATTCCGTCCGACCTTTGATGTGCAAACTGTTCTGGATAGCAAAAAAACAGTAGCATTCCGCCTGAACGGAGCATACGAACGTTCCGACAACTATCGCCCGATCGTATCCACTAACAAGGCATACATCAACCCTTCTTTGGAATGGAGACCCGATGATAAGACCACAATTAATTTAGAGATGGATTATTTGAACGCTGATATCACTCCGGCAACAAGCACCGTTAATCTGGGACCTATTTCAGAAGAAAAGCTTTACGATATGCCTCATAACAAATTTCTTGGTTTTAGAGGAGAAAATAACAATACTAAGATATTGACATATTCGGCACGAATTAATCGTCAATTTACTAAAAACTTAAGCGTTAGAGCTGCTTATTTTAATTCATCGTACAATGTGGATAACACATCAAGCGCGTTATCCGATCTTAGAAAAGTAACGAACTACGAAGATAAAGTACGTAAACTTTCTAGAAACCTGCGTGATGATAAAAACACAACATTCCAATTGGACTTCATAGGCAAAGATGTATATACAGGTTCTCTGAAGCATACATTCCAAGTTGGATTCGATTATAGAATCGCAGACGCAACAACAACTAACCTAGGCTCATTTACTGTAGACACAATAAATGTTATTTCAGGTAATATTAATCATACAATACCCACACATGCAGCAGACAGCTTGAAAAAATATGCTGGCGATCCTGTTCAGTCGAAATACACTACTTATGGGGTAATGGCACAAGAGGTCTTAACTATCAACAAATACATAAAAGCAATCCTTGGGTTAAGATACAGCTCTATAACAACCAATAAAGAAGTAGGTTCAGACACTCGTGACGCATGGGATCCAATGATTGGACTTATGATATCCCCTATCGAAAATGTAAATATATTTGCATCATATACTACAAGTACCAGCTTGAGATCCGCAGCAAACATCCTTACAGATAAAGTAACCGAAGTGGGTCCATCTAAAACCAAACAATTCGAAGCCGGCATTAAATCAGACTGGTTGGATAATCGACTGAGATTCAACTTCACATATTTCCATATTATCAGTGATAATCTATCGAATGCTGAATACGTTGAAGGAACCACAACTACAACAGGATATTACTATAAAGCAGGAGATTTGAAACGTGACGGTATCGAAGTTGAATTAAACGGACGTATACTTTCAAACCTGCAAGTTATGCTTGGATATGCTTACTTGGATGCAAGATACGACGACAGCCCATCATATGTAAATGGATCTGCACCAATGAATGCTCCTAAACATACGGCAAACGGATGGGTGAACTACACTGTAGACCGAGGTCCACTAAGAGGCTTATCTGCCGGTGTAGGTGTATACTACGTAGGAAAACGTCCGGTTAACGAATTTAGCAATGCATACGACGGACACACATACAATCCGGGGGTAAAACCTTTCGATATGCCTGCTTATACAACAGTAAATGCACAGCTTGCATATAAAGTTGGACATGTAACAACTCGTGTGTTCTTCAACAATGTATTTGATGCTTTAGGATACAACTCTTATTATAGAGGTGGTTATATTAACCAAATTGATCCTCGCAACTTTGCGGCACAAGTATCATACTCATTCTAAATATAAAAACATAAGATAAAAAAAAAGCTCCCTGAAATTATCAGGGAGCTTTTTTTATCACCATAAGTAATGAGTAGGACCTCGCAATATCATTATTTATTGCGATTGCACAGACTGTTCCTCATAACTATCTTTGTAATGTAAGAAATAATATATTTTGACTTTTAAAATACAACTTACTGACTTAATGACAAAATACGACCGATGTTTTGAATGATATTCACTACATCGGTTTTATTTTTATGTAATATCAGATTATGACGACCAGAAAATTCTTCAAAAAAGTACATCTTTGGCTCTCTATACCTATAGGGCTTATTATCACAATTATTTGTATAACCGGAGCGATATTGACATTCGAAACTGAGATTTTAGAATTAAAGTATCCAGATCGTTATTTTGTAAAAGAATCCAATAAAGAAAAGATACCTCTGCCCGAGCTCATACCTATTATAAGCGATCAGTTAAAAGAGAAAGACAATGCCATTGCCAGTATAAAAATAACATCTGATCCCCAAAGAACTTATACCATCGGATTACAAAAAGGAATGAGATCTTCCGCTTTCGTTGATCCGTACACCGGAAAAATTACAGGTACATATAATTTCAAGGACAGTTCTTTTTCGACAGTGATGTCTCTCCACCGATGGCTACTTGATGGAACTCGTACATGGGGCAAATATACCGTAGGTATTACCACTATTCTCTTTGTTTTCATTCTTATCAGCGGAATAGTATGGTGGGCTCCAACCGACAGAAAGAAATGGAAAAGCAGATTTACCATTAAAACGACAAGCGGAGCTAAAAGATTTTTCTACGACCTGCATCTTGTGTTAGGTATATACGCCGGCATATTCCTTTTGCTTTGCTCGTTAACAGGACTAATGTGGTCTTTCGAATGGTATAGAAACGGAGTAGGCACAATATTCGGTGCAGAAAAAGCTGAACAACGAGGTGGTGGTCACGGAAGAGGAGGTAATAGTGATGATAAAAAAACAGACATCAACCCTATGACATGGGCGACAGCTTTTGCCAATATAGAAAAAAGGGATGCAAATTACCAATATATAACGATAAACGACGGAGCTGCTACAGTATTACCAAAGTCCGCATCACACTCGAGAGCTACGGACAGATACAAATGGAACAAAAAGAACGGAGAAGTTACCGAAATCAGCAAATTCGGGGATAAAACAACATCGTCATCTATTATGTCTTGGGCTTATGCCTTGCACGTAGGAGCCTATGGAGGAATATTCACTCGCATATTGACTTGTATAGCATGTATAATAGGAGCATCTCTGCCTCTCACCGGATATTATATATTCTATCGCAAACACCTGAAAAAGAAACCAAAGAGAGCTTGAGAAGCCATTCCCTTTCTTAAGCTTTTATAAAACTAAAAGGATGATATGCGATATTTAAGCCTTTTTGTTTAATTTCGCAAGCTGGACAATAGTCATTTTGACTATTTTTATTCATGCTTTTTTAATCAATATGAGCAAAGACAAAAAAAAAGGGGGAAATCAAAAAAACTCTGATTCAAAACATAAAGTCATAATAAAACTACTATGGGGAGCATTTGCAGCTATAGTAGTTGTCATAAGTCTGGTATTCACACTTATCTCGGCTGGAGCCATTGGATATATGCCGCCCATTGAGGATCTTGAAAATCCGATTGACAAATATGCATCCCAGGTCTATTCTACCGACAATGAGCTTTTAGGCACATATTCGCAAAGTAAGGAAAATCGGATATATTCTAATTACGATCAATTATCTCCATATTTGGTACAAGCATTGGTCGCAACAGAAGATGCCCGTTTTTACGGACATTCCGGTATTGACCTCTATGCAGTATCCAGAGCCGTTGTTAAACGTGTAATATTTCAGCAGGAAAGCGGAGGTGGAGGTAGTACAATATCTCAGCAGCTGGCAAAGCAGTTGTATTCACCTCAGGCCGAAAATTTCTTCGACAGGGCTCTTCAAAAACCTATCGAATGGGTTATCGCTGTACAGCTCGAAAGATATTATACAAAAGAAGAGATTATCAATCTATACCTGAACAAGTTTGACTTTCTTAATAATGCTGTCGGGATACAAACAGCATCGAAAGTATATTTCAATAAAACCCCAAAAGAGTTAACTATAGAAGAAGCTGCCACATTGATAGGTATGTGTAAAAATCCGGCAGTTTTCAACCCTAAAAGAAGACCCGAAGCCACCAAAGGACGACGAAATGTGGTATTGGAACAAATGTATAAGTCTAATTACATTACAAAAGCTGAATTAGACTCTTTATGCCAGCTGCCTCTTACTCTTAACTATGTAAGAGTCGACCATAAAGACGGGCTTGCTCCTTATTTCCGTGAATACCTCCGCAAAATAATGACAGCAAAGAAACCTGATAAAGGTAATTATGCATCGTGGCAAATGGAACAGTATGCCGTTGATTCGACAGCCTGGGAAAATGATCCACTATACGGATGGTGTAACAAAAACAAGAAATCAGATGGGACTCCATACAACCTATATACAGACGGACTGAGAATTTATACAACTGTAGACTCTCGTATGCAAACATACGCTGAAGATGCTGTAAAAGAACATTTCAGCAAGGAGCTCCAACCTTTGTTCGACAAAGAAAAGAAAGGACGTTCTTATGCGCCGTTTTCATCTTCTGTTTCAAAACAGGTAGACACATTAATCTATCGGGCAATGAAGGTTACCGACAGATACCGAGGCTTGAAAAAAGAAGGTAAAAGCGATGCGGAGATCTTGAAAATATTCAAAAAGCCGACAGATATGAAAGTCTTCTCGTGGGGAGGAGAAATAGATACAACGATGACCCCTTGGGACTCTATACGTTATCATAAATCATTTCTGAGAGCAGGGTTCATGGCTATGAATCCTCACAATGGACAAGTAAAAGCATACGTGGGAGGTATTGATTTCAAGTATTTTCAATATGATATGGTCAATATCGGACGCAGACAGGTAGGTTCTACAATGAAACCATTCCTTTATTCGCTTTGTATGCAAGAAGGTATGACCCCCTGCGACCAAATGACATACGAAGACCGAACCTATATAACAGAAGCCGGCACTCCATGGAATCCCCGAGGTGTACGCAGCAATATGATCGGACAAACTGTTTCTGTAAAATGGGGACTTCAAAACTCAGACAACGTGGTTACCGCTTACCTGATGAGCAGAACTACACCATATGCTTTGGTCAGAATGTTACATACTTTTGGTATTACAGGAAAAATTGACCCGGTAATAGCACTGGCTCTTGGAACTCCGGATGTTTCGGTTGGAGAGATGGCAGGTGCTTATACTGCTTTTGCAAATAGCGGCATAAGGGTAAACCCATTATATGTGACACGCATAGAAGATGCTTATGGCAATACTATCGCAACATTTGACGCACGTGTGCAGGAAGTATTTAATGAGCAGACATCTGTAAAAATGTTAGATATGCTTCGTGCTGTGATGGATGGCGGAACAGGTAGTCGTATTAGATACAAATATGGACTGAGAGCTCCTATGGGAGGTAAAACAGGAACAACTCAGAATAACTCTGATGGTTGGTTTATGGCATTCACTCCTAGTTTGGTTACAGCAACCTGGGTAGGTGGCGAAGACAGATCAATCCACTTCGACAGAACGGCTCAAGGACAAGGAGCAGCAATGGCTCTTCCTATATATGGACTATTTATGCAAAAAGTATATGCCGACCCTAAACTCGGTTACAGCACAGACGAACAATTTCCGAAAAGTTCAATCAATCCATGTGCAGGCTCAGGAATAGATGAGAGTCTGCTCGATTCAGATGCTGTACATTCAAGTTCAAATTCCGGTAACGGAGGAATAGACGATATGTTCGACTCATATTAAAACCTGAAGATTAAATGAAAGAGGTGGCGATCTTAATCATGGCTCATAAAAATCAGGCTCAACTCGAGCTACTGATTGAGAACCTTCTGAATAATTTCGCTCTGTATATACATATTGACACAAAGTCTACCATAGACATTTCTCAGCTTAAGAGTATGTATCCGACAGTTAACTTCTATTCGGAGTATAACATAAACTGGAGCGGTTTCAATCAGATACAATGCCCTTTATACTTATTCAGGAAAGCTCATCAACAAAAGCATAGATACTATATACTTATAAGTGCACAGGATCTACCCATTGTTTCGAATGAAAAAATTATCGAATCTTTGAGTAATGGAGAGTGTAGTTATGTCGTATCGGATAAGCTTCCCCTCCCCCAATGGAAGTTTAACGGAGGATTTGACAGAGTACAGCTATATTGGGAATCTGATATTACAGGAAACTCGTTATATGCAAACCTAAGACGGAGAATCATAGGACATATCAGAAAACGTCAGAGAATGTATAATTGGAGAAGGCCTTTATATTCTAATATGGAGTATTACGGAGGGTCTAATTGGGTTATATTAAAAGCTGATGCTATGTCTTATCTGATTAATTTCATAGACAAACATCCTAGGTATATAAAATCATTGAGATATTCATATTGCGCAGACGAACTATGGGTACAGACTATTCTGGCAACATCAGATTGCAATATAAAGAATGAACATTTCACCTACCTCAATTGGCAGAAAGGGCCTGAATATCCAAGAACACTTCGTTCGGACGACTATATTGACATCATAAGCAGTCCTTGCTTATTTGCTCGTAAATTCGATATGGAAGTCGACTCCGAAATCATACGGAAAATATTGCAGCACCGCAACTCTTTATAAAAAAATAAGCAGACTATTCGTCTGCTTATCCTATCTTATATCAAATACAAATTAGAGTATCAACATAGCATCTCCGTAAGTTCCGAATTTGTATTTTTCCTTTACGGCTTCTTCATATAACTCCATAACCCTGTCATAGCCACCAAATGCAGCTGTCATCATTAATAATGTAGATTGAGGCAAGTGAAGGTTAGTCACCATTGCATCCGCAATATTAAAGTCATATGGAGGGAATATAAACTTATTAGTCCATCCCTTGCTTGATTTTAATTGATGATCTGTACTCACAATCGTTTCGATTCCACGCATTACAGATGTTCCGACTGCACAGATTTTAGAACCTCTCGATTTTGCCTTATTTACAATATCAGCAGCCTCATCGGTTATTTCCATCTGTTCTGAATCCATCTTATGCTTAGTAAGATCTTCCACATCTATTTCGCGGTAATTACCCAATCCTGAATGAAGCGTTACATAAGCAAATTCAAGCCCTTTAATTTCCATACGCTTCATTAACTCACGACTGAAGTGTAATCCGGCAGCAGGAGCCACAACAGCACCTTCATTCTTCGCAAAGATAGTCTGATAACGTTCTTTATCGTCAGCATCCTCATCTCTACCCAAATATCTTGGGATAGGAGTTTCACCTAATGAATAGAGAGCTGTCCTAAACTCTTCGGAAGGACCATCGTATAAGAATCTCAGAGTACGTCCTCTGGATGTAGTATTATCGATAACTTCGGCAACCATCGAATCATCGTCTCCGAAGTACAACTTGTTGCCAATCCTTATCTTACGGGCAGGATCAACAAGTACATCCCATAAGTGGAATTCTTCATTTAATTCTCTTAGCAAAAACACTTCGATCTTCGCTCCGGTCTTTTCTTTATTTCCATACAGACGAGCCGGAAATACTTTAGTATCATTGAAGATGAAAACATCTTTATCATCAAAGTATTCCAGAATATCTTTGAACTGCTTGTGTTCTACTTTATCAGTTTTCCGGTTATACACTAAAAGGCGCGACTCGTCTCTGTTTTTTGCAGGATGAGTAGCGATTAGTTCTTCCGGAAAATCGAATCTAAATTGAGACAGTTTCATATTAAACTTTATATATTTATATTATTTTTCTTCTTGTGATAATTGAGGAACAAGGTTATCCAAATCTTCAATATTCAGACATTTGTCTAAGGTTATATCACCAACCCTTGTTCTTTCCAAACCAATCAGATGTCCTCCCGAACCAAGAGCCAAACCGATATCCCTAGCCAATGCTCTTATATAGGTTCCTTTGCTGCAAACCACTCGTATTTTTATACATGAAGGCTCGTATCCCAGCAATTCTATCTCATCTATAACAAGCACTTTAGGCTTTAGTTCGACTTCCTCTCCGTTTCGAGCCAGATTATAGGCTCTTTCGCCATTAACTTTACATGCCGAATATGCCGGAGGGACTTGTTCTATACGGCCAATAAAGGCTCGCAGTTTTTCTTCAACCAATTCTCGTGAGATATGACCAGTCGGATATGTATTATCTACTTCTGTTTCAAGATCAAAAGAGGGAGTTGTTGCTCCTAAACGAACAGTAGCTATATATTCCTTTGTCTGCAACTGAAAACTCTCTATTAATTTAGTTTTCCTACCTGTACAGACAATCATTACCCCTGTAGCCAAAGGATCTAATGTGCCGGCATGTCCGACTTTTAACTTCTTGACTTTTAATCCGCGACATAATTTATACCGCAATTTTCGTACCAAATCAAACGAAGTCCAATTTAAAGGTTTGTTTATATATAATATTTCTCCCGAAATAAAATCCATTCTTATATTAAGTAAAAGGAAGTATTCAATGTATACTCTTAGTTTATAATAAGCCGCGGTATTTTCATAACCAAGCCCGAAAATAGGATTGAAACGTTATTACATGTGAGGGATATTCATTATCTGTTGTGATTCATAAAATACAACAAATCAGAAAGAATAATTCCGACTGTTATTACATCACTTTCAACTCGTGTCCGGTTAACAAAAAGATGAGAATAGCTAATCCCAGGATAATACGATACCAGCCAAATAGCTTGAATCCATACTTAGTTACATAACCAATAAAGAATTTAATGGCAAGCAAAGCAACAATAAAGGCTACAACATTCCCTAATATAAGGGTTCCCATATTATCTTGCAGAATCTGCACTCCATTTGGCTCCATAAAAAGTTTCAGAAGCTTGTACCCTGTTGCTGCAGCCATAGTCGGAACAGCTAAAAAGAAAGAGAACTCAGCAGCAGCTTTTCGTGTCAATTTCTGGGTCATCCCCCCTACGATTGTAGCCATAGAACGTGATACACCCGGTATCATAGCAATACATTGAAAACATCCGATAATAAAGGCTTTTTTGCGTGAAACTTCTTCTGTTGCTTTTGGTGAGTTAAACCACTTATCAACAAACAACATCAGTATACCTCCTATTAAAAGAGTAGTTGCAACCACATATACATTCTCCAGCATCTCGTCAATCGTATCACTGAACAGCAATCCCAAAACGGCTGCAGGTATAAACCCGATAAGTAATTTCAGATAAAAATCCCACGACTGAAAAAAACGCTTCCAATACAAAACGATTACAGATAATATTGCCCCGAACTGAATGATTACAGTAAATGCTTTGACAAACTCTGTGCTTTCTATTCCTAACAACTGTTGGGCAATAATCATATGACCAGTTGATGATATCGGTAAAAACTCGGTAAGCCCTTCAACGATGGCTATGATAATCGTCTGTAATGTATCCATATAGTTTGTTTGATATTTTTATATTTACGCTTAAACTGATGCGCTTGATTTATTCTTCAACCTTTTTTCCTTTGTACAATATACCTACTATCATCAGTAGAAATCCAAAGAAACAGGCCATCGGAGCCACAACGATACGGCGAGAACTGAAAATATCCGGTTCAAAACCACCTTCGATACTTGAAGCAGGTCCTGTCATCAAAAAGAACCCTATCAGAATAACAGCAAATGCCACTCCACAAATTATGTAGTTTATTTTTCCTAATGCAAAATCTTTTCTGTCCATGAACTTTAGATGTAATAAAGATTATTTGTATTCATTCTTAAATATCTGTTTACTGCCGAAGCAGTTGCGATACCCGGCAACAGTATGCCCAGCAATAAAACAATCGCATATAATATAACAAGGTATTGAATCCGTACAATAGTTATTATTTCGGGAAATTCTTTTGTCAAACTATATATAAGTGCTGTAATACCGATATTGGCGATAATAGCTGCAATTATTCCATAACCTATAGTTTTAAAGATAAACGGACGGCGGATAAAAGCATCGGTTGCTCCGACTAACTGCATTGTATTTATAAGAAAACGTTTCGAATAAATATTCAACCGTATAGTGTTCCGAATAAGGGTAAATGATATAACCATCAGAATCAAAGCCAATAACAGTAGACTAGTGCCAATCTTCGACAAGTTGGAGTTAATCATATTGAGAGTTTCTTCGCTATACAAGAAGCTTTTAACAATCTTCTGGCCTTTCAGCGATTTTTCGACAACCTTTATACTATCAACATTTGCATAAGCCGATTTCAGGTTCACGTCGAAATAATTTGATGCCGGAGTATAACCTAAAATTTCTTCGGGATCTCCACCCAACTCATCTATAAGTTCTTTCTTTATTTCGTCTTTGCTAATAAAGGTAACAGCTCTAACATAAGGGCTTTCGTTCAGTTCTTTTTGTAGTTTTGCGGCGGCGGCCTCTGATGTACCCGCTGACAATTCGATCGTAATACTCAGATTTTCTTTTATAAAAGAGGATATCTCACGCCCCATTACTGCGACAAAAATAGTCAGACCCAGTAAGAACAAAACCAAAGTAATACTGACTGTTGTTGTTACACCCGATCCAAACAAAGATGTAGAACGAAATTGGCGATTCTGTGACATGCTATAAAACTCTTCTTTTTACTGGCGGGTTACACACAGGAACCTATCCTATAGAACACACCCTAAATTGGTGCAAAGAAACAAAATATAATGCTCTTATCCAGCATTATTTACTTTTTTTAATCATAAAAGTTCAAAAAAGAAACCTTTGGGTATCCCAATTAAGAAAAACACCCAAGGGGGATGCAATCAAAAGGCTGTTTATGTTATATTTTTTTAATCCTGATTGATTTGTTTTTTCGAACCCTCATAAAAACAATAGATGAACAAAACCCGAATATCTTTTGTTCTAACGGTTGATTTAAAAAAGACAGAATCAAAGAAATATCCGGTAAATATTTCTTTCAGGCTTTCTTTTAGAATTATATTTGCAGAAGAAATAAGCTATAATTAACACTCATCAGATTTATTGATTGGATTTAGTTATCAGGTTTATTTATATTTGCAATGTGAATACATTAGAATTATAAAGTTTTTAGGTAAATGCAAGAAGATCAAGATAAAATTTTGGATGAAGTAACATCCGGTGAATATAAATACGGATTTGTTACGGATATAGAAGCCGAATCTATAGCCAAAGGTCTCAATGAAGATGTGATCCGCCTCATCTCCTCTAAAAAGAATGAGCCGGAATGGCTTCTCAAGTTCAGACTGAATGCATACAGACATTGGCTGACTATGAAAATGCCCGAATGGGCGCATCTGGACATCCCTGAAATCAATTATCAGGATGTAATATACTATTCAGCCCCAAAACAAAAGATAGCTCCTGAAAGTCTTGATGAAGTAGACCCCGAATTATTGAAAACATTCGATAAATTGGGTATTCCTCTTCAAGAACAGAAAATGTTAGCAGGAATGGCGGTTGATGCTGTTGTTGACAGTGTATCTGTCAAAACAACATTCAAAGAAACCCTTGCGGAAAAAGGCATCATCTTTTGCTCCTTCAGCGAAGCGGTGCAGGAACACCCCGAACTGGTGAAAAAATATCTGGGTTCGGTTGTTTCATACAGAGACAATTTCTTTGGAGCATTAAATTCTGCTGTATTCAGCGACGGATCATTCGCATACATACCCAAAGGGGTAAGATGCCCAATGGAACTTTCGACATATTTCCGTATAAACGCAGCAAACACAGGACAGTTTGAGCGCACTCTGCTTGTTGCAGACGATGATTCATATGTGAGCTACCTCGAAGGATGTACAGCTCCAATGCGTGACGAGAACCAGCTGCACGCTGCCATTGTAGAAATTGTGGCATTAGATCGTGCTGAAGTAAAATATTCGACTGTACAAAACTGGTATCCGGGAGATAAAGAAGGTAAAGGCGGAATCTACAACTTCGTTACAAAACGAGGCCTATGCAAAGGAAACGGCTCTAAAATATCATGGACTCAGGTAGAAACAGGATCTGCAATCACGTGGAAATATCCATCGTGTATTCTTGCAGGAGATAATTCCGTCGGTGAGTTTTATTCTGTAGCTGTAACAAATAACTACCAGCAAGCCGATACAGGCACCAAGATGATACACATCGGAAAGAATACAAGAAGCCGTATCGTATCGAAAGGAATTTCTGCAGGATACAGTCAAAACTCATACAGAGGACTCGTAAAGGTTTCTCCAAAGGCTGAAAATGCCCGTAACCACTCTCAGTGCGACAGCTTATTGCTCGGTGATAAGTGCGGAGCACACACATTCCCCTACTCTGATATTGCGAACGAAACAGCTATTATCGAACATGAAGCTACAACTTCGAAAATCAGCGAAGATCAGGTATTCTATTGTAACCAACGGGGTATATCTACCGAAGATGCAGTTGGACTGATCGTTAACGGATACGCTAAAGAAGTAATGCAGAAACTACCTATGGAATTTGCAGTGGAAGCTCAAAAGCTATTGCAAATCAGCCTTGAAGGCAGCGTTGGGTAAGGTACGATATTAAAAATTTGCTGCTACTCAATATAAAACAATAAAGGCTATTCTTTCGAATAGCCTTTATTTATATGATATAAATAGGTCTCAGACCTTATTTACTTCTTAGTAAAACGCTTGCGGTCGTTTTCATCCAGATATATCTTACGCAGACGGATAGCAGCAGGAGTTACCTCTACATACTCATCTTCCTTGATATATTCCAAAGCCTCCTCGAGACTGAAAATAATAGCAGGAGCAAGAGACGCTTTATCATCTGTACCGGATGCACGGACATTGGTAAGTTTCTTAGACTTTGTAAGATTTACAACTAAGTCACCTTCCTTTGAATGTTCTCCGACAATCTGTCCCATATATATATCAGTCTGAGGTTCTACGAAGAAACGTCCTCTATCCTGAAGTTTATCAATGGCATATGCAAAAGCATTACCCGACTCACTGGCTATAATAGACCCATTCTGACGTTTATCGATATCTCCTTTCCAAGGTTGGAATTCGATAAAACGGTGAGAAATAATAGCCTCTCCTGCCGATAAGGTCAAAGCAGCGTTGTTTATACCGATAATACCTCTTGATGGAATATTAAACTCTAGGAAAGTACGTTCGTTCTTAGACTCCATCATTACCAATTCACCCTTACGGCGTGTCACAAGATCGATAATCTTACTTGCAAATTCATCCGGTAAGTTAACAGACAACTGTTCAACCGGTTCGCATTTCATTCCATCTATTTCTTTAATAATCACTTTAGGCTGACCTACCTGAAGTTCATAACCTTCGCGACGCATAGTCTCGATAAGAACAGATAAGTGAAGTATACCACGACCGTAAACGACCCATGAATCGGCACTTTCTGTGGTTTCGACCCTTAATGCCAAGTTTTTATCCAACTCTTTCATCAAGCGGTCATATATATGGCGAGAAGTTACAAACTTACCTTCTTTTCCGAAAAACGGAGAATTATTGATTGTAAACAACATCGACATAGTAGGTTCATCGATATCGATCGGATCAAGAGGCTCGGGATTCAAAGCATCAGCTATTGTATCACCGATTTCAAAACCTTCGATACCTACCAAAGCACAAATGTCTCCGCATTGAACGGATTGTACTTTAGCACGCCCTAAGCCTTCGAATATATGAAGCTCTTTAATTCTTGATTTTGCAATAGATCCATCACGTTTGCAAAGAGACACATCCATACCTTCGCGAAGTTCTCCACGATGTACACGTCCTACAGCAATACGACCTACATATTTAGAAAAGTCTAATGAAGTAACCAGCATTTGAGGAGTTCCTTCTACTGTTTCAGGTGCAGGAATATACTCTATAATAGCATCTAACAACGCTGTAAAGTCTGTAGTTGGCTGTTTCCAGTCTGTAGACATCCAACCATTTTTGGCTGAACCGTATATCGTAGGAAAATCCAATTGTTCTTCCGTAGCATCCAAACTGAACATAAGATCGAATACCATCTCATGAACTTCTTCGGGACGGCAATTAGGCTTATCCACTTTATTTATTACAACTATGGGTTTCAAACCTATTTCGATTGCTTTTTGCAACACAAAACGAGTCTGAGGCATAGGGCCTTCGAAAGCGTCTACCAACAAAAGACATCCATCTGCCATATTCAAGACACGCTCTACTTCACCACCGAAATCGGCGTGTCCGGGAGTATCAATAATATTGATTTTGGTTCCTTTATAAGTGATCGAAACATTTTTCGACAAGATTGTTATACCCCTTTCACGTTCCAGATCATTGTTATCAAGAATCAGCTCTCCGGCATCCTGATTTTCTCTGAAAAGTTGTCCGGCCAATAAAAGTTTGTCAACCGTTGTAGTCTTACCGTGGTCAACGTGCGCGATAATCGCAATATTTCTAATATTCTGCATACCTAAATTTTGAGGGTGCGAAGTTACAATAAATAATTGACAATCCGCTCAATCAGGTATTTAAAGATGAAAAGTAAACAAAGGTTATATCTTTTGTAACACTATTTTCACATTTTCCTTAGTCAGAGACTCTCCTATGTGTATTCTAACAGGCAAATATATTTACTTTCTCTCTTTCAATGCTTCCTGCAATATCTCAACTTTTTCTTTCTCTGATTGCAATAGTCTATCATAAAGTTCGACTATTTTATCAATTGGATTAAATGTGGGACACCAGTTAACAGCTGAAGATTGATTATCGAATGTATTCGCTACAATATTTATTGAAGCCCCATCTTCTATTTCAGTTATTGCTTCAACAGGTATACTTAAAACTTTAGCAATTTTCTCAAGCACATCCTGATCCAATTTACTTTTCTTTTCATAACTCGAAAGAGTTGCCTGAGATACTCCGATCTGTTCAGCCAGTGTATCCTGATTTATATTGCGCCACTCCCTCCAACGACGAACGTTAGCACCGTGATTACTTTTTCTTACGGTTGTTTCTTCCATTTCGATTCATGAATTTGTTTACCTACAAAAATAAGGATTTAGGGTTAATAATGTCAATCTGGTATCGAAAAAGGTTATATATTATTCATTCTTTTCAGTATAGATAATTTTTTCAATCTCCGCACCCAGCGTTTCAGGGTTTCACATACGACCAATGTACATGCACTATTTTCCACAACTCTCCATCTTTTTTATAGACTTCGGCACAATTCCATTTCGATTCTCCCGTATCAATATACGATGTCAGATTATAAGAGAGTACAGCCGCATCCGGCAATATCTGGACCACAGGATTTATCATCTCATATTTACGGACATTTATTTCTCCTCGAACCTGCTCATAATAGGCTCTCAACTTTGCTATACCTTCGAGTTTCGTTTCAAAATAGGGATCGAAATAAGTAACATCGTCCGAATAAAGGTTTAAATATCCATCGGGATTTCCCTTATTCCACATCTCCAAAGCATTTCTTTCCAATGATACGATTTGAGACTTTACATCTTCGATATTCTGTCCCTGAACCTGTTCTATATTTACATTCATAGCCATAAAAATAAGTGATATTAAGGGATAACATTTCTAAATAGCATATTATACAAAGATAATATTGGATATTTTTCGATAATCAGTACAAAAACAGCTAATAACCAAATAAGGCTGACAAATATGCCAGCCTTATTGTATTATTAATGAAACACAAAGTACCTACTCTGCTTTTTTTATCTGAAGATTTCCTTCGTATTTAGAATCAACAACTACTATAAGCAATGGCTTAATAGTATAAGACTGCTTTTCTCCTACTTTGTATTCATAAGTAAAAGTCAGATTATCTCCTGACTTCTCTAGTTTTAATGGATTTAAAACTACTGCCGAATCCGTTTGATCTGCAACAACAGCTATAACATATTGCTTTGTAAAATCAATAACTGTAGGTTTGCCATCCTCTCCCATTACTGTTGCAGCTCCAAATAAAGCTGAAAAATCTTTTTCACTTGTGATTTTTCCGTCTTTTAATAAACTCAGATCCGCATCATTCTTCACAAAATAGCCTCGGACTACTGCATAAGGAATATTTTCGCCCTGTTCGTTTGTGGGAGCAGTCGAACTTTTACAAGAAAGCAACATAAAACTGCCGAGTACCCCTAATAACATTACAAAATTTTTCATCTTATCCTTTTTTCGGTTTTAGTGTATTAACAAACTTCCCTCCCGAAAGTTTAGAATCTTAAGTCTTTTTAGACTCTGCGTGGAAATAAGTAAGGGTTGTCAAAATTACTTTTCAACAACCCTTTACCATCTGAAGATAGGTTATCTTCTTTATTTAAATATCTTATCCAATACGGCTGCTAAACGAAAACCTCCTCTTTGCAGTTGAAGTTCGACCACCGATTTGTATTTAAAACTATAATCATACGACAAGCGGTCTTCGTTATTTACTCCTGCATAAATTTCATTCGCTATGGTATGAGATTCATACAACCAGTCTTCGAGAGTTCCCGCACTCAGTTCTTTTTTCTTATCTTTTGATACAATATTCAGAATATGTGCATACTCTGTATAACTATACTTCTCGTAATCAATTAATTTACCATCCCAGACCGAATGCAAATTGGTTTTCTCATTGAACCAAAGCAAAGAAATACGGTTTCCTCCTAAATCGTCTTCACAACCAACGTGCATAGGCTGGTGAGCATCCCCGATCAGGTGAATCAAAAATATAAGGGCAACCCGTTTCTGTTCGGATGATGATACATGATCCTCGATTGTTTTCTCGAGCTTAGGAATCTCACTATATATATTTTCCTGCTTAACGCCTTTAATATAGGTCAGAAAAGCATCTTTCGTCTGATTTCTTGGAGCATTTACATAATGCCAGATAAAGGTATTATCCCATTGACCGGTTTTATCCGATTTTATAAAATCAGGCCAGTTAGCCCAATATGCCATCGGCAGATTGTCCAACAGTTTATCCATTTTCTTTTTTGTGCTTGATTTAATGTTCTGTTCTGCTATCTCAGCAACTACCCTATGCCCGGTTGTTCCCCAAGCAAATAATTCAGAGGGCAATAACAAAGCTGCCAGCATTACAAATAAGACTATTTTCTTCATTCAAATATTGTTTTGTTCATAAAAATTCGCCGTCCTTACAGCAAATCTACACATTTTTCGAGTTGAATACCTCTCGAACCCTTAATTAATATATTCTTATCCGTCAATGGGTTTTCTTTCAAGTATTCTAAAAAGGCATTCAGATCCTCAAAACGAGGTAATAACGTGTCTGTCTTGCTAAAATTTTCCCCGATAAAAAAGGCATCTTTAATATCACTATCCTGCACCAGATCAACTATCGCCTGATGCTCTATAGCTGCGTCTGCTCCCAACTCTCGCATATCGCCCAATATTACGGCTTTATTTGGAATATCCAGCTTTCTGAAATTCTGCAATGCAGCATTCATACTTGTAGGATTAGCATTATATGCATCTATCACCAAAGTGTTCTTATCGGTTTTTTTAAGCTGCGAACGGTTGTTTGTCGGCATATAGTTAGCTATAGCCTCGCTTATTCTAACTTTTTTCACTCCAAAATATTTTCCGACAGCCACAGCCGCCAGAGCATTCGACAGATTGTATTCTCCGATCAAATGGGTATGCACCAAATGATCATCTTTCGAAAACTGCCATGTAAAACTCAGATAAGGATCATTCGATACGGCTTTTCCCTTTACAAACAAATCTTCACCTTGTCCATACTGAATGGTTGTCAAGCCTTCGGCCTGCTTCATCAGGAGATCATTATTAGCATCAATAAAAACTTTACCGTCTTTTCTGTTTCTGATGTAATCGTAAAGCTCACTTTTAGTTTTAATGATGTTTTCATACGACCCAAAACCTTCGATGTGGGCATGTCCGATATTAGTTATCAGACCAAATGTTGGATCTGCTATTTCAGCCAAAATCTTTATCTCCCCAACATGATTAGCTCCCATCTCGATGATCGCAATTTCATGAGTCTTATTCATCTGCAAAAGAGTCAGCGGAACCCCTATATGGTTATTAAAATTCCCCTGAGTTGATAAGACCTCGAATTCCTGAGACAATACTGCTGTAATCAGTTCTTTGGATGTAGTCTTTCCGTTTGTTCCGGTAATACCTATTACCGGTATCGAAAATTTAGAGCGGTGGTAATGCGCTAAATCCTGCAATGCTTTGAGACAATCCTCAACCAGTAGTATATTTTTCTGCTCATCAGCAAACTCGGCCTCATCGACTATCGCATAGCGACACCCCAATTCTATAGCTTTTGATGCATATTGATTTCCATTGAAATTAGCTCCTTTCAATGCAAAAAAGATAGAATCTTCAGGACAGTTACGGGTATCTGTTGTTATTGTGGGGTACTGCTTAAATATCTCGTATAAGCGTTCTATTTCCATCGTGGTATCAATTTAGGTCACAGACCTCTTTTATTATGTTCAATAAACCAACTTTAACAAGTAAATGTTCAATATCAGGAATAATTCATGCTCTCAATATCCACCTTTACTCAATATGCAAAATAAATACTTTTATCCGTGTTTCTGAAGCTTATTCGAAGTTAACTTTTGCTAGAATTATTAAAATAAACTAAGACTCTGGATGCTTGATCATTACAGCAAATCAGAAGATAACAAACTAATAAAAAGACACTTACAGTCAAACTACACCAATCTAGAATAAAAAATAGGGCAAACAACCGTTTACCCTAATATATTTATGCGCTTTAGCTTATAATTTATGAAACTCCTTAGATATTGAGTCTGCTATTATCGCAAATTCTTCTTTTTCCAGCTTTAATCTGGCATTCGTTAAACTCATATCCGATTCTTTATTAATCGGAATCAAATGAATGTGAGCATGCGGTACTTCCAGACCTATCACCATCACTCCTACCCTTTGGCAAGGAATGGCATTCGAAATAGCTTTTGCGACCTTTTTACTGTAGATAATCATGTCGGATAATAAGTTATCATCCAAATCGAAGATATAATCTACTTCTTGTTTAGGTATCACCAATACATGACCTTTCGCCATAGGACTTATATCTAGGAAAGCTAAAAACTTGTCGCTTTCCGCTACTTTATAAGATGGTATTTCGCCTTTTACTATTCTACTGAAAATGCTCGACATCTGGTATTCTCCTTATTATTAAAATATAATGCCTTGCGTATAAGTTAACAGCACAAACTGTTTCACCCGGCAAGACAGCAAATTATGTATGGACTTAAATCGAGATATCTACAATCTCAAAGGAAACTATTCCGTTAGGAACTTTTATCTCTGCGATATCCCCTACTTTCTTACCCAGCAATCCCTGAGCGATAGGAGTACTTACCGCTATTTTATTTTCTTTCAGATTGGCTTCACTCTCAGCAACAAGAGTATAAGTCATCTGTTGGTTATTTTTAGTATTCTTGATCGTAACTCTATTAAGAATCTGTACAGCATCCACCCCGATAGACTTTTTGTCGATCAAACGTGCATTGGCAAATAAATTCTTCAATTGCGCAATCTTTGCTTCAAGAATACCTTGAGCCTCTTTCGCCGCATCATATTCAGCGTTTTCAGAAAGGTCACCTTTATCACGAGCTTCCGCTATCTGTTTCGAGATTTTAGGTCTTTCTACTGTTTCCAACAAGCTGATCTCTTCTTTCAACTTCTCGTAACCTTCTTCGGTCATATAAGCAACAGCCATAGCAAATTGTTAATTATTAAATTATTACTCTTTTTTGTAACAAAAAGAAAAAGAATTCTCGTCGTATAGACCAGAACTCCTTTTCTTTTTTTATGTCTTATGCAAATATATACTTTATTTTCGGAGAAAACAAAATCTAATATATTTATTAACCAACAGATTAATATTCAGCCATCTATTTTTGATCTATAAATAAACTTTAGACTTTTTTACCACCTCTGAAATTATAAGATCTGAAACCTTACAATATTTTTTGAATCTCAACATCTATATTATCCTTTGGTAATAAACGCTTTACAATCTCACCGTCCTTATTAAGGAGGAAAACTGTAGGTAAATTCTGCACATTATATTTAAAGATCAGATCGGAGTTGACAGACCTCTGATCATGTACAGCTATCCAAGGAATATTGACTGCTGCGTTTTTCCATAAGTGAGCCTCAGAATCAAAGGAAACCTGATAAATTTCGAGGTTAGTCTTATATTTAGCATAAAGCTTGTTCAACTCCATATTATGCCTTGGTGAATTTTCATCCTGATACACTGTAAAATCAAGCAATACTGCTTTCCCCTTCAAGGATGCCAAGCTTATATTTTTCCCATTTACATCGGGTAATTCTATTTTATAATACTCAGTTGCATCCACCTGTCCAACTTTATCCGGATCTATCTCCATCTCGCTTTGCTTGCGAACTTTCATCGCAGTCAATGTATAATCATGCAGCTGTTTACTACGGGGCGAATCTTTATAGAACATATCCCATGATGTTGCTACTGCTGCAAAAACTTTATAATCGGTACGGTCGTAAGGATCAAAAAACAGATACCCGCTGACTTTCTGAAAGAGGGCAAAATATGCAGCCGGACTTTTCAGGTCGGTGAATATGATCTTTTTTGCGGCATCCTTATATTCATTGGCGATAGCCTGCACCTGAGTTATATAATCCTGCTCATTAATTGATTTTTCATCAAATCGCTTCTTCAGGTCTACCAACTTATGATTTGCATCATATTGAGCCAAAGCAACTTTTTTCAGTTGATTATTAGCATCAGATCCCTCAACTGTATAATCTGTAGAAAATGTTTTTTGCGAGGCATTTACAGTAAGCGTTTCGGTCGAATCTATAGCCAGATTTATAACCTGTCCCTTCAACCGGAGTACATAAAACTCTGGATAAGATGAGGTTGACTCCGAGAACTTAAATTCACCTTTTGTATCTCCCAGTTTTACGGAATCCAACAATGTGATTTTATCCAATTCCCTTCTTTCTAAATATAGAACAGAGGTATCGGCATCTGTGATTTTTCCTTGTATCAGAAACTCAGGTCCTTTATTAGAACAAGATACAGCCGCAAGTATAGTAAGGGCAACTGCAAAACAGCGAAACAGCTTCATAATGTATTTATATAAAAGTAAGTATTCGTCTCATTATTTATGCAAATATACAGAAAGTATTTAATGATGCATTTAAAAGCAGTAACTGTCTGTTGCGTTTATGCTTGCAAAGTCAAAAAACGGTCTGAGATCTTAATATAAATCGGTACTTTAATAGAGACTATAAAATACCGATTCGAACTTCACTATTTATACTATATGGAATACGATATACTTAAATTTCGATTTCCTTACCCTGATAGAAATCAAGGATCTTACTTCTGAACACAAAATCGTACTTAGCCTGTAACTGTTCCGATTTACTGCTTATCAGCTTGGTTTGCGACTCGCTGTACTCAAAAACACTGGTCTTTCCTATTTGATAACGTTCCTCAGCATATTTAAAAGATTCCAATGCTGCATCATATGCTTTTTCAGTTGAGATATATTTAGCCTGAGCCGACACTGCATTCTGATACGCCTGCTGTATTTCTTTATAAAGAGCAAGTTTTACATTATCAAGATTAAGTTCCTGATTCTCGATATTCAATCGAGCCTGACGAACCTGATTGCGAACCTCAAACCTATTAAATATAGGAATAGACAGGCTGAATCCTATATACTCACTACCGTTATTATTAAACTGATTCTTGAAACTTACATTATCTGTATTATAAACTCTCTGAAATGCCGTACTATATCCTAAATTAAAGCTTAGTGTAGGCCAATACCCCGATTGTGCGACCTTTAGATTTTTCTTACTGCTTTCGACATTAAAGGCTGCCTCTTTCACATGTGGTTTGATATCCAATGCCCGTTGATATACCTCATCCGGACGCATCAAGCCCGCAAGCACATTATCAGCCAACTGAACACCTTCTACATCTGGAGCTTCTACATCAAAGCCTTCCGCCGATTGTAAGTTTAAAGCCTGAGCCAGATTAAGCAAACTGTTTTTCAGATCATTATCCGAGGTTGTTACATTCAGTTGGTCCTTTGCCAATTGAGCCTTAATATCATACAATTGAGACAATGCCACTTTCCCACTTTCAACCAGAATACTTGTACGTTCTTCTTGTTTTTGTGTCAAGGTAACCTGCTCTTCATACACCTTCAATATTTCTTTTTTGAAAAGCACATCCAGAAAATAGGAAGTTATCTGCAACTCCATATTCTCTTTTGCTTTTTTCAAACCTTCGGTTGCAGCCAAAAGATCAAATTCCTTCGCTTTTATATCATTGGTAATCTTAAAACCTGTAAACAAAGGAGTCGACGAAGAAATACTTATGGAAGTATTAGCCATGTTAGTTGCCATATAACCATTTGTTGACGGAGATATAGCACGCCCGAAGTTAAATGTATGGCTAACAGAACTGTTTAAATTAGGGAGGCGACTGTTTTTACTTGTATTCAAGTCTACCTCTGCTCCTTTTACCTTCAATTCTTCCTGTTTGATTTCTATATTATTCTTCACTGCATAATCGATACATTGCCTCAACGACCATGTAGTTTGGGCTCCTGCTCCTATAGTGCAGAATATCAAACAAGCTGCTACAAAATATTTTCTCATGACTTTACTTTTTTTGTTCTTCCGATTCGGTATTCGGCTTATCACTCTTCTCATTTCCTCTGATCTTATCTCCTTTTTTCAATCCCGATTTCACTTCGATATTGATACCATTAGACAGACCCAATGTGACATATTTTTTATCGAATACCTGCTTCGGCTGTTCTTCTTTCAGCGTATATACAAAAGCAGAGTCGTTACTGAACGAAACACAACTTTCGGGTATCGTCAATACTTTATTTGCCTTTGCAAAGATGATCTGAGCATTGGCACTATAACCTGCACGGATATCAATAGTATCTTTGATCTGTGCAGCAGCCTTTATTTCAAATAATATAGCTCCGTTTTCTTCCACTCCTTTAGGAGCAACATATTCTAACTGAGCATCAAATTTTTTGCCGTCAACCGCACCGATAGATAATTTTATAGGCATTCCTACACGTATACGACCAACTTCGGTCTCATCCACTTTTCCTATAAATATCATATCATTCATATTGGCAACAGTAGCTATGGTAGTACCATCATTGAATGTATTTGCCTGAATAACCGAATTTCCCACTTTTATAGGCACATCCAGAATCATACCATCTATTGTAGAGCGTACCTGTGTATTACTGAACTTGGCAGTAACTTTTGACACCCCGGTTTTGATAATATCCAGATTATTTTTTGCATTTTCGGTATCTTCCACAGCTTTTTTATATGTAGTTTCCGACTGCTCCATTTCTTCTCGGGCAATCACCCCTTTAGCGAATAACTGCTTCTGGCGTTCGTATTCGTTCTTTGCCTGAGCCAGATTGATTTTAGCCACACTCAATTGTGACTCCCCTGCACTCAATTGCGATGACTCCGGTACAACCTGTATCTTTGCTATTACCTCTCCGGCTTTCACAAAATCGCCCGCTTCCTTAAGTACCTCAGTTACAATACCCGATATCTGAGGCTTAATCAGTACTTCATCTCGAGGCGATACTTTTCCGGTTGCTACAGTAGAGCTTTCCAGATCTCCTTCCTGCACCTCCACTATATCATACACCGTTTCTTTAGGCTGACTCTTTTGCCATAGGAAATAAAAAAAACCTACGAAAATCACTCCCAGTAAAGTAAGTCCTATAATGCTGAAAACCTTCTTTACAACACTTTTCTTTTTTCTACCTTGTTCCATATTCTATTTTGATATTTATTTCTCTTTTCAAGGTCTGAGACCTATTTTATTGTTTTGGCAAGGAAAACACACCCAGCCTGTCTAAACTACAAACGCCATTAAATACTATCCAACAATAACTTATCCCTAAAAGGTAACAAAAGTTACACACAAATTGTCCATTTTTCATTGTTACTTTATGTCTCCACGCCCTCATTATCTAATGTATAGATAAAAAACTACTCTTCTCTGATAGCATCTATCGCTTTAATGCTTAATGCCCTCATCGCCGGTATCAGACCTGCTAATAATCCGGAGAAAATTAAGATAGAGATAGAGATCATCGCAGTACCAAAAGAAACGAAGGGTGGAATAAAGATCATTCCATCATCGGGCATACCTTGCATTCCCATATTGATAATTTCCAAAATACCTGCACCTAAAAACAGGCCTCCGAAACCGGCAATAAAAGTAAGAACAAAACTTTCACTCATCACCTGAATCAAAATAGCAATCGGTTTTGCCCCGAGCGCACGTCTCACTCCTATTTCCCTTGTACGTTCCCTGACGGTTACAAGCATAATATTACTTACCCCGATAATACCCGACATCAAAGTACCGATACCGACAAACCAGATCAGCCAGCGAATGCCAAGAAACAGATTGACAAAGGTTTTAAACTCCTGTTCCATATTAAAGCTTCGGGATGCCTTCTCGTCATTGGGTGCTATATTATGGTTTTTCTTTATAATATCTTTTATCTGCTTTTCTATCGCAGTAACCGGCACATCAGCTTTTGCTGTTGCAGACATAAAATAAATAGTATCTCCTTTATTGAATGTTTTTTGCATAGTTGTAAAGGGCAGATAAACTGATGTCTTGGCATCCCCTCCTACCTGAGCCTGAGAATTGGGACGAATCACGCCCACCACCTGAAAATAAATTCCGTTTACACGAATATACTCGCCAACCGGATTCTGATCTTTCTCGAAAAGGTTTTCAGCGACAGTACGCCCGACAAGAGCCACTTTACTCTCATTTTTTGCGTCCAAATCATTAAATAAACGTCCGTGAATGACAGTTTGTGTCTGTATTCTGAAATGCTCCGGATAGACACCCGTTACCTGAGCTCCGGTAGACTTCCGTCCCCAGACAACGTTTTTCGCTGAACTTTCACCGAATAACATAGGCGACACGTCTTCTACTCCTTTAACCTGAGCTTTAATCGTTTCCACATCCTTTCCGTTCATTACCCAGTTCCGTCCTTTTCTGAAACCTTTATATGGTTCACTTGTTGCGTTTGTCCAGAAAAAACATGAATTGGTAGCAAATCCTTTTACACTCTTCATAACTCCACCTTCGAAAGCATTGCCGATACCCACCAGAAGAACAAGCATCAGTATTCCCCAAAACACCCCGAAACCGGTCATTATACTTCTGACCTTATTTGCGGTGATGGTATTCCATATTTCCTGCCACTTATCTAAATCAAACATATTTTTCGTTTTCTATTTTTTATAAAAAGATCTGCCTCTTACTCAGCTCTCATAGCCTCGATAGGGCTTATACGTATTGCTTTTATCGCAGGAATACTTCCGGCTATCACTCCGGCAACAATAAGTATACCGGTAGAAATCATCACAATCCCTAAATCGACCGAAGGATTCTTAAATACCGTAGGGCCGGTGTCTGAAGCGGCAGAAGCAGCACTCTCCATTCCATGATTGATCAGCTCCATCAGTCCTATACCGAACATCATACCTACATAACCGAAAATTGTGGTTATTACGATAGATTCCAGCAGTACCAGATTCAATACCGATATCGGACTTGCTCCTATCGCTTTACGAATACCAAATTCTTTTGTCCGTTCCCTGACAGTTATCAGCATAATATTACCAATACCGACAATACCGGATATCAGCGAACAAATACCAATAATCCATATGACGAATGTTATTCCATTTAATATATTTTCGGTTTGAGCAACATCTTCAGCCGTATTCCATATAGATATGGCAGCTTCGTCCTCCGGATCGAAATGGTGAAGCGCACCGAGTTTCGCTCTCAGTTCTTTTATGAACGCTTCATTCTGCTCTACCGTGGTCAAGCCTTTAATCGTAAAGTCGAGCCTATCCGTTCCATAATTTTTACTGTAAATGGATTGCGCTGTGGAAAAAGGAATGTACGATGGGATATTAGTCCGTCCCGTATTATCTTTATACACACCTATAACCATATAAGACACTTCTTTGGCTATCACAAATTTTCCGAGAGGATCTGTATTAGGAAACAGAATATCTGCTATCTCGGTATTTATCACAATCACTTTTCGCCGCTTCACAATATCAAGGTCATTGATAAAGCGACCTTTTCCGGTCGACATATCTATACTATTTATATATGAAGCATCCGGATGTACACCCAGCATATTCCACGTACCGTAATTATTGCCATTGGACAATATGGAACTGTGGTATATCTGCCCCGACACATGGTCTACTCCCGGTATTTTATATCTGAGCATATCCAGATCCTTATCATCAAACTTGACAACCCTATCGAGCGGCAGCCCCTCGAAGGGTTTGGATGTAGATCCCGGCCATACGCTGACTGCGTTCTTGGCTCTCCTCGAAAAATTCGAAGTGATACCATTCTTCAGTCCGTTACCGGCTCCAAGCAAAGCGATCAGAATGAATATCCCCCAAGCAATAGAAAAGCCTGTAAGGAAAGTTCTTAATTTATTTTTCTTTATCGTGGAACCTATCTCCCGTAGTGAGTCAAAATCTAACATAGATTTAAATATTTACCCGTTTACTGATTTAATCAAAAGGTCTGAGACCTTATTTCTTTACCTCTATCGAACCTATTATACCATCTTTGATATGAATAATCCGATCCGTAGCATCCGCCACGGCCTGTTCGTGTGTTACAATAATCATGGTAATGCCATCTATTGTATTTACCTGACGCAAAATATCCATCACCTCCTGAGATGTTTTACTGTCCAGAGCTCCGGTTGGCTCATCAGCAAGAATGATCTGGGGCTGGGCAATCAATGCCCGGGCAATGGCAACACGCTGTTTCTGCCCTCCGGATAATTCATTCGGCAAGTGTTCGGCTCTGTCTGCCAACCCCATCTTATCGAGATATTCCATTGCCAGCAAATTACGTTTTTTACGGCTTACTCCCTGATAATATAGAGGTAAGGCTACATTCTCCATCGCATTCTTAAACGTTATCAGATTGAATGACTGAAAGATGAAACCGATCTTCTTATTTCTCAGTTCGGCAGCTCTGGTTTCACTGAGGTTTTTTATCAACACATTATCTAGATAATACTCGCCAGTATCATATGTATCAAGTATTCCCAGAATATTCAACAAGGTAGATTTACCAGAACCGGAAGATCCCATTATCGAGATAAATTCACTCCTGTCTATTTGCAGATCAATTCCTTTTAATACATGAAGCGGTGCGCCTCCGTAGTAGGTTTTATTCAGATTTTTTATCGTTATCACTTTTCCTTATTTATAGATGTTCGTGAACTTTATCAACAGATATTTCCCTATATGTCTAAAAACAAATAGAAATATCACACATTGTTGATTATTTTTTCGAGATATTTTACAATTGTTTATTAAATAGACAACCAATGGGTTCATTAGGTTACAAAAAAACAGCATTATTTTTAAAAATGCTTTGCAATATAATAAAAAGGTCTGAAACATTTAATTAAGATAATTTCTCTTTCATGCTCCGATTTTCGCATTATCTTTGTAATAGTTTTCCGAAGGGAAATTTATCTATAAATACTTATTTTTCTTTAAGTACACTGCAATGACAGAAGCGTTAAAGCATGAATGCGGGATCGCAATGATCCGTTTATTAAAACCACTTGAGTATTATCAGGAAAAATACGGCACGTGGCGATATGGACTGAACAAGCTGTATCTGCTGATGGAAAAACAACACAACCGAGGGCAGGAAGGCGCAGGATTAGCTGTTGTAAAGCTAGATGCAACCCCAGGCAACGAATTTATATTCAGAGAAAGAGCTACCGGCTCGGGCGCTATATCCGAAATATTCGGGAATGTTCTGGGCAACTACGAAAAAATACCATCCGATAAATTGAATGATCCGGCTTATGCAAAATCTAATTTGCCATTCGCCGGTGAACTTTTTTTAGGACACCTCAGGTACAGCACAACCGGAAAAAGCGGGATATCGTACGTACACCCGTTCATGAGACGAAACAACTGGGCTTCCCGAAACCTTGCTCTAGCGGGAAACTTCAATATGACCAATGTTGATGAAATATTCGCCGATCTGGTTAAAGAAGGACAACATCCACGCGACTATGCCGATACATTCGTTCTTCTCGAGTCACTAGGACATCATCTAGACAGGGAAGTTCAATACCAATTCGATAAATACGGAAAAGAAACCGGAGTAAAAGGACAGGAATTAAACGATATAATAGAAAAGAATCTGGACATCCCCTTTATGCTTCGCAGTGCCAGCAAAAACTGGGATGGAGGATTTGTTATCGGCGGGCTGATAGGCTGCGGAGATTCTTTCGTATTTCGCGACCCATGGGGAATACGTCCGGCGTTTTACTATATGGATGACGAAATAGTAATGGTAGCATCCGAACGGCCTGTTATCCAGACAACTCTTAACATGGACGTTGCCGATATTAAAGAATTACCTGCCGGACAAGCCATTGTCGTAAAAAAAGACGGCTCGGTATTATTCCCTCAGATCATGGAACGAAAAGAAAACTATGCTCCATGTTCTTTCGAACGCATTTATTTTTCCAGAGGTTCCGATGCTGACATATACAGAGAACGGAAAGAACTGGGAACACTCCTTCTTCCGGATATACTGAAATCAATCGATTCCGACCTTCGTAACACTGTATTCTCTTTTGTACCCAATACTGCCGAAGTAGCCTTTTACGGAATGGCACAAGGACTCGAAAACTATATGCAGCAAGTAAGGTTCCGCAAAATAAAGGAAAAAGAAGACAATATAACAGACGAAGATCTGGCTCGCATACTGGCAATGAAAGTCCGTACTGAGAAAGTTGTCATCAAAGATATCAAACTACGTACTTTTATTGCTGAAGATAAGGGAAGAGACGACCTTGCCGCTCACGTATATGATGTGACATACGACTCGATACGTCCGTATGAAGATAACCTTGTGGTGATTGACGATAGTATTGTCAGAGGAACAACTTTGAAGCAAAGTATTATAAAAATGCTTGACAGACTTCATCCTAAAAAAATCGTGATCGTATCTTCTTCTCCTCAAATACGATATCCGGACTGCTACGGGATAGACATGTCAAGAATGAGCGAATTCGCGGCATTCAGAGCAGCAATCGAATTGTTAAAAGACCAAGGTATGAAAAATCTTATAGATGAAGTATACCGCAAGTCGCTTGAGCAAAAAGATAAACCAAAAGAAGAGATTATCAATTACGTAAAAGAAATATACGCACCTTTTACCGACGAAGAAATATCCGGCAAGATGGCAGAAATGCTGACTCCTGCAGGCACCGAGGCCAAGGTAGAGATAGTGTTCCAAAGCATCGAGAATCTACATAAAGCGTGCCCTAATAACAACGGTGACTGGTATTTCTCAGGAGACTATCCTACTCCCGGAGGAAACAGAATGGTAAATACTGCATTTCTGAATTACATAGAAGGTATAGACAAAAGATCATATTAAAGAATCATTCTGCTTAAGGCTTTGCCAAGCAGGATAGCAACAGCCTGTTAAAACAGGGAAGCACTTCTTTCATTTTATGTATTATGAAACAAAAAGAATCCGCAGTATCTTATATACATACAGACTGCGGTTCTTTTTTTAACTTATATATAATACGAATTTCGTTCTAAATCTCTATTTTTGTAGTTAGCAATCAACAAAAAATAATTATCTTTGTTGAAGGATTCTCGAAATTCGCCCGCATTACTAAAACGCTATTATTCATGAAGGTATTAGTTCTCAATGGTCCAAATCTCAATCTTTTGGGAAAACGTGAACCGACTATATATGGTAATACTTCGTTCGAAGAATATTACCATGATTTAGTGTCGGCTTACCAGACCTCTTGCGAATTATTTTACTATCAATCAAACCACGAGGGATCATTGATAGATAAACTACATGAAGTTGGTTTTGAATACGACGGTATTGTCCTCAATGCCGGAGCATACACCCATACATCCATTGCATTACACGATGCGATAAAAGCTATAACCACTCCCGTAATAGAAGTACATATCTCGAATATACATACACGTGAAGAGTTCAGACATAAGTCGATGATAGCACCTGCGTGTAAAGGCTCGGTTGTGGGATTAGGATTGGAATCTTACAAATTGGCGATTGAATACTTTGTACGGAATGCAAATTAATTTAGGCTTCGTCCTCTTTATAATAAAGAGCATCGATAACTTTCGACATTATCGTTGTCTTTAGCCAGAGAAAAAAAATGGAAACAGGTCAGAGACCTTATTAGAATTTACTATTACATAATATATTAAAAACTAGTTTTATGTTTAAGAAAACGAAAATTGTTGCAACAATCTCAGACATGCGTTGTGATGTTGATTTCATCAAATCGCTATATGCTGAAGGAATCAACGTTGTGAGAATGAATTCAGCTCACATGACTGAAGAAGGTTTTGTTCAGGTTATCAACAACGTACGTGCAGTGTCTAACACTATTGGTATCATGATGGATACTAAAGGACCTGAAATCCGTACTACTGCAACAGAAAGCGGTGAGAAAATTGTTGTTAAAACAGGAGATAAACTTAAAGTTATCGGTGATATCAATGTAAAATCGACTCCTGAACAAGTTTCTGTTTCATACCCAAGTATCGTTAAAGACGTGCCTGTAGGAAACGTTCTTCTTATCGATGATGGTGAAACTGCACTTAAAGTCGTAGAAAAAACAAACGATTATCTTCTTGTAGAAGTTCAAAATGACGGAACTATCGGTAGCCGCAAGAGCGTTAATATACCGGGAGTAAGCATTCAGTTACCTTCTATTACAGAAAAAGATAAAAAATGTATCGAAATAGCAATCAAATACGGAGCTGACTTTATCGCTCACTCATTCGTGAGACATAAAGGAGACGTGTTGGATGTACAAAAAATACTTGACGCTCATAACAGCAACATCAAGATTATCGCTAAAATCGAAAATCAGGAAGGTGTTGACAATATCGACGAAATCTATGAACACGCTTATGGCGTAATGGTTGCTCGTGGAGACTTGGGTATCGAAGTTCCTCAGGAAAACATCCCAGGAATCCAACGTCTGCTTATCCGTAAAGCTATCGAATACAAAAAACCGGTTATCGTTGCTACACAAATGTTGCACACTATGATCGAAAATCCACGTCCTACACGCGCAGAAGTTGCCGATATCGCAAATGCTGTATATTACGGAACTGACGCTGTGATGTTGAGTGGTGAAACCGCATATGGTAAATATCCGGTAGAAGCTGTTCGCACAATGGCTCAGGTAGCTCGTGCTGCAGAAATCTCTAAATTGGAAGAAAAAGATATCCCTGTACCTTTCAAAGATTCAGAATACGACAGAACTTCATTCCTTGCTAAACAAGCCGTTAAGTCTTGCAGCCAGTTAGGAGTTAAAGCAATTATCACTGACAGTGTTACAGGCCGTACAGCTCGTACTCTTGCTGCATTCCGCAGCAAAAGCCCAGTTTACGCATTCTGCAGCAATGTAGAAACTGCTCGTCAACTTTCTGTTTGCTACGGTGTATCAGCTCATTTCCAAGAAGATACCGGTTACACAACAAACAAACACAAAGAGTACTTCCTGAAAGCAATGAAAAAACTTGCTGAAGCTAAAGCTCTTCATGCTGACGATTTCGTGACTTACCTTAGCGGTTCATTCACTGACGGTAAAGGCGGAACTTCATTCCTTGAAATAGAAAAAGTAGGAAGCGTACTTGAAGCAGGTGACAAATATTTCGTTCCTGTTGAGTAATCAGAATTCTTTAGGAAAATCTTATATTTGGAAGTGGTAATTAATTATTACCACTTCTTTTTTATGTATCTAAGATTAATATGACCGATTCAATAGAAGAGTATATACTCCAACATATAGACGAAGAAGGCGACCTTCTAAAAAATCTGAACAGAGACGCTCATGTCAACCTGCTACGTCCGAGAATGCTATCGGGACATTTACAGGGACGGTTACTAAAAATGTTTTGCCGTTTGGTTCAGCCCAAAAGAATACTCGAAATAGGAACTTACACCGGATACGCAACGCTTTGTCTGGCAGAAGGAGCTCCCGATGATGCAGAGATACACACATTAGAGGTCAACGACGAATTGGAAGACTTCATCATGAAACACCTCCATAAATCGAAACTCGAAGATAAAATTCATCTGCACATAGGTGATGCCCTGGAGATTATTCCGACTCTGAACGAAACGTTCGATCTGGTATTTATTGATGCCAATAAACGTCACTACTGTCAGTATTATGATCTTATATTCGACAAAGTAAGACCGGGCGGATTGATAATAGCCGACAACACCCTCTGGGATGGTAAAGTTCTGGAGACACCGCATCATACTGATAAACAAACAATAGGCATACAAGAGTTTAACAACATGATAGCAAAAGACAACCGAATAGAAAAGGTAATATTACCGATGAGAGACGGATTGACTTTGATTTGGAAAAAATAAAGGTCTCAGACCTTTTTATTGAGTACTCAAGCAGAACAACAGCAAATGATTATTGTTTCGAAATACATCATAAAATACGTTCTATTACTTACTGATAAAATAGATTTGTATCTTTGTCTTTCGAATACAAGATTCTCCACTGAGAGAATCAACATTAATACCCAATAATAAATGGAAACAACAAGACAACAAAAAATAAACAGGCTGATACAAAAAGAGCTCGGCGAAATATTTCTTTTACAGACCAAAGGCATGCAAGGGATACTTGTATCTGTAAGTGCGGTAAGGATAAGTCCCGACCTAAGTATAGCCAAAGCATATCTGAGTATTTTCCCGTCAGAAAAAGGAAAAGAACTTTTGACTAATATCAAAGCAAATGTAAAAGCCTTGAGGTTCGACCTTGGCCAGAGGTTAGGAAAACAACTCCGCATCATACCCGAATTGGCTTTTTATCTTGATGATTCACTGGATTATCTTGAGAATATAGACCGTCTCTTAAATAATGATAATAAGAACGAAGATAAAGAGTGAACCTTTCCTTCTACATAGCTAAACGCTACCTGTTTTCTAAAAAATCGCATAACGCAATCAATATTATATCCATGATATCGATATGCGGAATAGCAATTGCGACTATGGCTATGGTATGTACTCTATCTATATTCAATGGGTTTACGAAACTGGTGTCAGACTCTTTCAGTATAATGGATCCGGATTTGCAGATAATTCCGGCAAAAGGTAAAGTATTTGACGCATCATCCGCTATTTTTCAAAAGATTAAAAAATTGCCGGAAGTAGCCGTTGTGTCTGAAACTGTTGAAGACAACGCTCTAGTAAAATACGGAGAGCGCCAAGATCCGGTTCTTATCAAAGGTGTGTCGGATCAATTCAAAGAAATGGTCGATACAAAAAGATTAGTTACAAGTGGAGAATTCAGTCTCCGTGAAGGCGATGTCGATTTTTGTGTTGCAGGTATCGGGGTAGCTATCAACTTAGGTTTAAGAACGGACAACATTACTCCAATCGAGATTTATTCGCCAAAGCGCGACGTAAAAATACAGCTGGCCAATCCCGCGAATGCATTTACCACAGCATATACCTATCCGGCAGGAGTATTTACTCTGAATCAAGCTAAATACGATGATCAGATTATACTTGTTTCTTTAGACCTTGCCCGTGAATTATTCAGATATAACAATGAAGTGACCTCGCTCGACATCAAACTAAAAGAGAATGTATCGGCGAACGATGCAGAATCAAAAATTCAGAAACAACTGGGAGATAACTTCATAGTAAAAAATAGGTTTGAACAACAGGCCGACTCTTTCCGTATGGTTAATATCGAAAAATGGGTTACCTTTCTCATTTTGTCCTTTATTCTTATCATCGCGGTCTTTAATGTTGTAAGTTCTTTATCGATGCTTATACTTGACAAAAGTGCAGATATAGATATCCTTCGGAATATGGGAGCCGAAAACAACCTTATCACCCGTATCTTTAAAATTGAAGGATGGCTCATATCCATGTCGGGAGCAATAGCCGGCATTGTTATAGGATTGGTATTATGCCTTATTCAACAGCACTTCGGAATACTTAAATTAGGACAGACTCCCGGAGCATTCATTGTCGATTCATATCCTGTGGAAGTTATTTTCACGGATATTCTATTCGTATTTATTACAGTAAGCATTATAGGAGGACTAATTGTTTTATATCCGGTCAACAACTTAAAGAAGCGGCTAAAACAGCATCAATAGTTACATAATCACAGTTTACACAGCTTACTGCAAAGTTCAACCAACAATTAAGATTACATTTTGTTTACTTTGATGTTAAAAAAAATTTAATTTTTTATTTTTTTGAATTATCTTTGTGTTGTACGAAAAACCAGATATCTACATTTATAGGATTCTACATATATGAAGAATAATTTTTTCGATCGATTTGTTCCAAAAGAAAACAAATTTTTTCCTCTACTAAGCCAAATGGCTGATGTGATTTTATCAGCATCCGAATTGATTATCGCTTGCGTACAAGCAAAAAATCATACAGAAGCAGTAGAGCTCTACAAAAAAGTAAAAGATCAGGAACGCAGAGGCGATAAACTACAAGCCAAGATCTTTGAAGAGTTAAACAACACCTTTATCACTCCATTCGACAGAGAGGACATTAATGCATTGTCAAACACAATGGATGATGTGACAGACCACATCAACAGTTGTGCAAAAAGAATTATGCTGTACAGCCCCAAAGTAATGCCCGAAAGTGCAAGATTGTTAGCTCAATTGGTAAGAGAATCAGCCGAATGCCTCACCAAAGCGATAGACGAATTGGATGTATTGAAAAAGACTCCGGCAACTGTAACCGAATATTGTTCGAAGCTACATGAAATAGAGTCAAAAGCAGATGATGTATATGAACATTTCCTTATAGACTTATTCGAAAACGAAAAAGATGCTATAGAGGTTATCAAACTGAAAGACATCTTGCATGAGCTCGAAAAAGCAACAGATACGCAAGAAGCTGTAGGTAAGATTATAAAAACTATCATCATCAAATATTCATAAAAAAGCGGATCGATGACATTACTTATAATTATAATAATCCTCGCGCTCATTTTTGACTTCATAAATGGTTTTCACGATGCGGCCAATTCAGTGGCAACGGTAGTTTCGACAAAAGTTCTTACACCCCGTCAAGCTGTACTATGGGCTGCATTTTTTAATTTCGTGGCACTCTTCATTGCTAAATATATTATTGGAGAATTTGGTATTGCTGATACTGTGGCGAAAACTGTAGAACCTCAATTCATCACATCTCATGTTGTTATTGCAGGGTTAATAGCTGCTATCGCATGGAACCTTATCACTTGGTGGTTTGGTATCCCTTCATCCTCTTCTCATACTCTGATCGGAGGATTTGCCGGAGCCGGAATCGCAGGATTCGGACTTCAGGCTGTACACCTTGATACAGTAGGCGTGATTATCCTATTCATATTTGTTGCACCGCTGATCGGTATTGTCGGAGGTAATATTATCACACTTTTGACTTTGCACATTGCAAGGAAAATCAAACCTTGCAAAGCTGACAAATGGTTCAAAAGGCTTCAATTGCTATCTTCCGCTATGCTTAGTATAGGCCACGGGCTGAACGATTCTCAAAAAGTTATGGGTATTATTGCAGTTGCTCTTATAGCGGCAACCAAAGCAGATCCCAATATCCATCATTTCTTTTACACCACAGACATTAATAAGGATCTCCACTTTTGGGTTCCTGTAGCCTGTTTCACGGCAATTGCAATTGGAACAATGGCGGGAGGTTTCAAAATCATGAAAACAATGGGTAACAAAATTACCAAGATCACCCCATTGGAAGGTTTTTGCTCTCAAGTGGCAGGTGCTACCACATTATTTATTACCGAAAAACTACATGTACCTGTTAGTACAACACATGTTATCACCGGTAGTATCATTGGTGTAGGATCTGTAAAACGTCTTGCGGCTGTCCGTTGGGGCGTAACCAAAGACTTGTTGATGGCATGGATAATAACAATCCCCATAAGTGCCGCAATGGCGGGAGGTATTTACTGGGTCTTAGGCTTTATAATCTAAGATTACAAACGTTCTCATTTTTTGGGGGAAGCAATCAACCAAAAACCGATATCACTTATTTAACTTTAAGATATTGAATAACAGCAAGGCATGGTTCTTGCTGTTTGTGTATTTATACGTAACTTTGTATACTTAAGGTCTCAGACCTTTTATTGACTTACGAGCATAACAGCAAGAGCAGGTTATCGCTTTAAAATAGATCATCAAATACTTTCTGTTACTTAGTAGTACGCACATGAAATTCAATATAACATCAGCATATAAACCAACCGGAGACCAGCCTGCTGCGATAAAGTCGCTAGTAGAAGGGGTTGAAGGCCATATTCCGTTCCAAACCTTATTGGGGGTTACAGGATCAGGTAAAACATTTACCGTCGCAAATGTTATCAATCAGATCAATAAACCGACATTAGTTTTGAGCCACAACAAAACTCTGGCGGCACAACTATATAGCGAGTTTAAAGGTTTCTTTCCTGATAATTCCGTTGAATACTTCGTATCATATTATGATTACTATCAACCCGAAGCATATCTCCCATCCACTAATACATATATAGAAAAAGATTTGTCTATAAACGAAGAAATAGAAAAACTTCGTTTATCAACCACATCCGCTTTACTATCAGGTCGTAAAGACATTGTAGTAGTATCGTCTGTATCCTGTCTGTATGGCATGGGCAACCCCGAAGACTTCAAAAGCAATACAATATTAGTTTCTAAAAAGAAAAAACTCGATAGAGATAACTTTCTCCGTTCTCTTGTTGATTGCCTTTATTCCCGTAACGAAGTTGAATTCGAACATGGAAACTTCAGAGTAAAAGGTGATACTGTGGATATTTATCTCGCATACGCCGAGATTATCATCCGTGTTATGTTTTGGGATGAAGATATTGAGTCGATAGAAAGTATCGATCCTCAAAGTGGAGTAAAACTGGAATCGTTCGATGAATACCGCATTTATCCCGCAAATCTCTTTGTTACAACCAAAGAGCGAATAAACCGCGCTATTGATGAAATACAAATAGATCTGGGCAGGCAGGTTGACTTTTTTCAGTCTATCGGTAAGCCATTGGAGGCTAAGCGGCTTTATGAAAGGGTTACTTACGATGTAGAAATGATACGGGAAGTAGGGCACTGTTCGGGTATAGAAAACTATTCGAGATACTTTGACAACCGACCTCCGGGAACACGCCCTTTCTGCTTGCTGGACTTCTTTCCGGACGATTTCCTTATTGTGATAGATGAAAGCCACGTTACACTCCCTCAGATCAGAGCCATGTACGGCGGCGACCACTCACGGAAAGAGAACCTTGTGGAATACGGATTCAGATTACCTGCTGCAATAGATAACAGACCTTTGAAATTCGAAGAATTCGAAGCTCTTGCAAAGCAGGTTATATATGTGAGTGCAACACCTACCGACTATGAGCTCATACAATCGGAGGGTGTTGTGGTGGAACAATTGATACGTCCAACAGGACTATTAGATCCCCCGATTGATGTCAGACCAAGTCTTAACCAGATTGACGATCTGATGGAAGAGATCCAAATCAGGATAGAAAAAGACGAGCGGACTTTGGTCACAACCCTTACCAAACGTATGGCTGAAGAGCTGACCTCGTATTTGACAAATAACGGAATAAGGTGTAACTACATTCACTCCGATGTTGAAACTTTAGACCGTGTGCAGATCATGGACGACCTGCGTAACGGATTATTTGATGTACTTATAGGTGTCAATCTTTTGCGTGAGGGACTAGATCTGCCCGAAGTCTCCCTTGTTGCAATACTGGATGCCGATAAGGAAGGATTCTTACGTTCGCATCGTTCTCTGACCCAAACAGTAGGGCGTGCTGCGCGTAATGTTAATGGCCGTGTTATATTTTATGCAGATAAAATGACCGACAGTATGCAATTAACCATAAATGAAACTAATCGCAGACGAGAAATACAGATAGCATATAATACAGAACACGGTATAACTCCCCAACAGATAAGAAAAGCCAAAGGATCGGCTCTGAACCTGAGAGGATCGGATGGAGAATCGAAAGCCTACATTGAACCTGAACGTATTTCTATCGCAGCTGAACCGAAAGGGACATATACATACCAGAGTATAGACGACTTGAAAGAGGCGATTGTGAAGATGAAAAAAATGATGTCGGAAGCCGCTAAGAAACTTGAATTTCTCGAAGCTGCCCAATACCGGGACGAGCTTATCAAGCTGGAGGATACTCTATATGAACGGACAAAGAAAAAAGGCAGATTAATATAATCTGCCTTTTTGTTTACTATCGAATAAATCGTCTGCCCTACTCTTTTAGAGCACTTTCTTCTGCATTGTACACCGATGCAGTATAGCCCAGCTTCTCAAATGCTTTCTGAAGGTTACCTACATTTGTCTTTTGAGGATTAAAAACAACCATCACAGTCTTTTTCGGAAGATCGACTTTCATGTCCGATACTCCTTTTTCAAAAGCGATATTCTTTTCTATCCTCTTTTTACAGTTTTCGCATGTCATAGACACATTAAAGACGACCTCTTCTTTATTCTTTTTCTGGTCTTTTTTGTTTTGAGCATCTACATTCAGACTTAAAGCTGAAAAGCAGACCATGAGCAATAAAACTATTCTTGTTTTCATATTTATATATATTAAATATCTATTTATTTCCCGATGTTATATCTAAACCCAACATAAAATTTACGGCCTTGAGTAGGTCCCCAAACCATTGTTCCGTCAAAATCCGATCCATATGGGTTATCCGCTGAAATTACAGGATTCTTTTGTGTAAAATCCCCCAGATTTTCGCCTCCGAGGTACACACTCCAATTTCGGAAAAATTTAGTTATCTGGGCATTCATTATTACAAAAGATTTATAATTCTTATCCCAGAGCGGATTATTCGCATCGGGAGTCGGCATCCGTCCACTTCCACTAAACTGAGTGGTGAAATCAAATTGCCACTTTCTCAAAGGAGTCTCGTACGAAGCTGTAGCCAAAGCTTTGTAACGACTGGTTAGCGGTTTGCGCATTTCTTTTCCTTTGTAATTTATCCTCGAATCCATCCACCGGTAAGAAGCCAATAAATTAAATCCTCTGAAAACCGGATATGAGGCTTCTACCTGTATTACATGTGCATCAGACTTTCCGTTTAAGTTATAAAAGCTTACAGCATGCGGATCCGAATCGACATCCATAATTACTTGTCTCGAAAAATCGGTGTAGAACCATTCTCCCGATAATGTCAATTCTTCTCCATTCAATGGAATATGGAAAGAAGTACTTACTCCATAATTCCATGCACTCTCTTGCTTCAGGTTATCGGCAATATGAATGGTACGGCTGCTCGCAAGCATATAACTATTTTCAGACAAAGCAAATACCGAACGGTAGCCTTTACCTGCCGATAACCTCACCTGCATCCACGATGCCGGATCATACTTAATGTGCAAGCGTGGAGTTACAAACCAATTATACAAGGTACTATAATCTGCACGTATCCCAGCCAGAACCGATAGTTTGTCACTCAGACTCAATGTATATTGAGCATAAGCTCCCGACACAGATTCACGTGCGGGCTGATTTCCCATATCCAATCGGGGAATATCTATTGTTTCGGTATATTTATCCCAATTATAACTCAAACCTGTACTCAGTTTATGCATTGGTGAAAAGTCTCTTTCATACATTAATGAAGCATATACATTAGTCTCATACAGATTATAAAGGCTCGATGCATAATTCGACTTCTGATCGTGGTATGAACCAGAAAGAATCAAAGCCACACTCTCATTTTTCTCCGGATTAATGATATATCCATTCTTGGTAAATACCTCTCCCCTATTGGTATAATTGGCTATCTGATAAGGATTATACATTTGCCCTTCTTTCATCGTATGGTCTGTCTGTCCGCTGATACGCTCGTCATTAATGAACTTTACTCCCGATTGTGAGATAAATTTATCAGTCTGGTAATGCCATCTGTTCATCAGATTAATCTGATGTTTTTTCGGCATATCCAGAAAACCGTCACCATTATCGTCGTGCCCTTTTTCTTCATTCGAATAATGAGCAAAAATACCTGTCGATAGTTTATCATTGACCTTGATAGCAGCATCTGCATTTCCCTCGATCCGGCTTGCGTCACTCAGAAATAAGTTCAAGCTCAAGGGATCGGCTGTTGTCGGTTTCTTGTATTCGACATTTACCTGTCCCGATATTGATTCATATCCATTTTTTACAGATGCAGCACCTTTCGATATCTGTATGCTTTCCATCCATGGTCCGGGAATATAATCCAATCCATAAAGTTTTGCAGCTCCTCTAAAATTCGGGTAATTCTCGGTCAGCATTTGTATATAATTTCCTGATATGCCTAACAATTGTATCTGCTTAGCTCCGGTTACCGCATCACTATAAGACACATCTACCGAAGGATTTGTCTCAAAACTCTCAGCTAGATTACAACAAGCGGCACGGGTAAGTTCCTTTGCCGTAACTTTTTCTGTTTTGAGCAATTCTGTTCGGGAAGATATTCGACCTGCCACCGATTTTGTAACAACTACTTCTCCCAGATTTGTATTTTCTTCCAGCCTGATTTTTTGTAATTCGGTAAATTCATGAATATGAGTCACCTTCTCCGAATATCCAATATAAGTCACAACAAGCATATGATCCTGATGGGGAGTTCCTTTTATTTCAAAATATCCATCCTCATTTGTAACAACACTCTTTTTAGAATTGAGCCAATGTATCTGGGCTCCGATTATAGGGGTTTCATCTGCTGCATATACGTAGCCCTTTAGTATTGAAGTTGTGGCTCCTGCACCTAATACAGACACCAATAATAACAATATAATAAGTTTGATTTCTTTCATTTTAATACAATCGTTTGATAAGGTCAAGGTCACAGACCTTTTTATTACTCAGGTAAGTATATATGCAGCCGATAATTATTACCGAATAGTACTGCATAACAATACTTACAATTGACAATAGCCCATAACAGGCAAGTAAAAGAACTATGCAAAATCAATTGCACAGTGTATCAAAAGGCGTATTAAAATCAAATTATAAGAATGCGGATCAGGGATAGATAATCCCTTGGGGGAAGAGTTTTTTGCTCTACAACTTCAGGCTGCATATACTTGTCATTTATTGACAAGTATAGAGAACCACTATTACTAAATGAAATAATAGTCCACACCATCGCATTAGATAAACTATGCTTAAAGGTTGTATTATTGAGATCTATAGATAAACGCTCTTTTTTACAGCATTCAGATTTATCTTTATCTGCATGATGGCTATCACAAGCAAGGCTCTCACTATTTGTTTTTTCACTGCAACAATTGTCGGGCATCTTCATAAGGCCAGAATGCTGCACACAATTTCCCGTTGATTCTGACAAGGATAATAAGCTATCGGCACACTTCGAACAACATAAATCGACAATAGTAACGCCTGCTCCGACAAAAAATATTGCCGCAGCCAAAAATAAAATTACTATGTGATTTACTTTTTTCTTCATCTGCCAATTAAGAGAATACAAAGATGTAGAACGTCTTTATAAAAAACAAATTATTGATCTTCTTTTAGCTTCAAATACCAGAAAGTATTTAATGATATATTTTTAGTTTATAACAGACTTGGATTATTTTTCTTCCCAAGGGCAACGTTTAAAGCAGTGAGAGCAGAGTCAGGTGTTTGATGCAATAAACGACTAATGAATTGAATAAATAAGCCTGACACCTACTTTTCTTATCAACGAGTAAAATATTCATAAAATCACCATAACCTCACATTATTATACTTCGCCTGATTATTCAGACCCTAAATAAGTTCGGATATAAAGAAAATTATTACTTTTAGAAGCATAAGGTGTCAGACTTATTTATTGACCGTACAAGCATAACAGCAAGAGCAGGTTATCGCTTTAAATACGTCATTAAATACTTTCTGGTACTTATTTTAAATAATCCTTGAGATATTTCGGGGACTTATTAACCCATCAATCAACACTTATAAATAGGGATAACTATTTTCACCTGAGATTAACATGTACATGTATGAAAGTCTTTAATGAATATCTAAACCTTGAGGGTATAGACCGAATCAAACAGTTATTTTTAGAAAACGGGACTGTTGAAGAATATAAGAAAAACAGTTTTTTCATTCAACAGGGACAATTGCAAAAAAAAGCAGGCTTTATACCGAAAGGCAGTTTCCGCTATCTGAGGTACACACAACAAGAAAAAGAGCAAGTTGTAGGATATAGTTTCGAAGACGACTTTGTCACCAGTTATGCCGCATTTCAAAGACAAATGCCGTCCGCAGCTTCTGCACAAGCAATAAAAGACAGCATAGTGTACTCACTCACATATGATGATCTGAATACTTTTTTCAGAGAGCAAGATTTCGAAAACCTAAGGGCACAAATAGCCGAAGCATTTTTGTCTGATATATACGGTCGGATGTTGTCGCTCTATTGCGATACACCCGAACAAAGATACACTCAGTTATTACAGCGTTACCCTCAAATTATTAATGAAGTAAATCTGAAGGAAATAGCATCCTTCATAAAAGTAGCACCGGAAACTTTAAGCAGAATTAGAAAGAAAATCTCTTCCCTTTGAATTCCTTGATTTAGATCAAGAGTTTTTATTCCAGATATACATATATTTGTATATAGCCTATTAAAACAGGCTGATTATCGGAATAAAACATACTAGATACATAACAACACTCAATAACTGTATCAAACAGTTTTTTCTACTTAGCACAATGCACTATATTGCAAACATGGAACCGGAATATAGACATTTCGGTTCCATATTTTGAACCGAAAACAGGCTCTATCTTTTGCCAACAACAGCATTAGTATATATGTCCAATAAATGGTTTATCTGTATTTCCAGATTAAATTTCGACTCAAATAATTTTCGAGATCCCCATCCTAAATCTTTTAGTAACTTTTGTTCCTGATCAGCAACCAATTCTACAATTTTATCCACAAACACATTTGTATCTAGATCTAATAAAAAACCATTGACATTATCCTCTACACAATCGATATTCCCTACAACTTTTGATGCAATAATAGGCTTACCTAACGACATAGCTTCTACAATAGCAAGGGGCAATCCTTCGTATAGAGAAGTTGATAAATACAAATCGGAAGAATTGACATATTTCAATATTTCTTTTTGCTCGAGCCAAGGAATCAGTTCAATCCGATCTTCTAATCTGTTTTCTTTAATGATATTCTGAATATCATTAAGAAATGGAGAATAATGACCGACTCCAAGTATCATAAACTTCACATTTGGGCATTGAGAAATAACGTTTTTGGCTACTTCGGCCAGAAATAAGGAGTTTTTTTGATACGAAGGGCGCCCGATAGTACAAATCATAATAGGTTGACCATTATCCTGCTTACTATCTTTTTCAGGTATATTCTTTGCGGCATCAGGTACAGAATTAGTCCAAATCAGTACTCTATCGGGTTTATAATGAGCAACAGTTTGTGCGAGCTCCGCTTCTGATGCAGAACAGGCCAATATGTATGCATTAAATTTAGTATATCTCTCAATTGCAGAAAACAACGATCTTCCTAAGGAACCCTGACTGGATAAAAAGGAGAAAGCATGTGGCGTATAAAATGTTTTTTTACGAAGAATAAAACCGATCAGCCGCCCGACCATTCCACCCTTGGCGCTGTGGCAATGAATAACATCGGGCTTTTCTTTTATAACTATGCGAAGAGTCTGAAAAACACAAAGTATATCTCTCCATCCGATACTCCGATACATCGCAACCTGACACTCTTTGATAGCCTTTCCATTCTTGAGAATAGGCTTTGAGTTATCCTTTTTCCCTCTCACTACAACATACTCGAATTCGGTGTCAGCATAAATTATCGTATTACGAATATAAATATCCAAACCACCGATCATCTGTCCTATATGCAATATTTTCATCAGACCTGTATTTATATATAAATAAAAATTGAGTAATTCTTCTAATAAAGTGAAGAGAAATAACGTTTTAATTTCGTCATCAGCAGTTGCCGTTCGATTTAATTATGACACATTTATATGGGCAACCCAATGAAGCAATACACCCTTGAGGTGAGTTAATAACTATACCGTTCTGACTTTCTAAAATTATCAAATAATGCTGTTCGAAGACTCCTCCAAAATCACATTACAGATAAACACCATAACACATTTTGTTACTTTTCGCTTAATATTTTCATTCAGGATTTTCTGCTGAATATTAGAATCCGGAGTCAGATTAAAATATTTTATCAGATTAGCAATGTAAAGTATTTTTTTAGGTTGATAACTCTAAAATCCGGATGTCCGTTGATTACTAAAGAAGTATATGATTTTCTGTGAATATAGGGCTGTACACATCCAATTTAGAATGACAGTAACTCTCGATATTCATTCAATCTCTTTCGTTTTCATGTTAATTAACGCAAATAGTAATATATTGTTCAAATTACATATATTTTTTTCATTCTGATGATTATCTTCTCAATCTAAAACATCACAGTTCAATTCAGAAAATAAAAAGATCACAAACCTTGCGATGACTACATCAAAATGATCCAGATAAAAGATAAATGTTGTTTTTTTGATAAATAAAATTTATATAGACCAGAGAGCTTTTCTCAGAAAAAATATGAAACACACCTTAAGCAAAAAAAGAACAACGAACTATAATCAAACAAGTTAACATCACAAGTCTGAAGTTATCAAATCGTATACAAATTTAATAAAGAAGCTGAAATTTGATATTTTCGAATAGAAACGAAACCACATTATTAGAATAAGTAAAAAACAAGGCGAACATTTTTTCGGCAAGAGTTGTTATATCGGCAGTTACACAATTTTCGAGAGACTATTGAAAAACATTAGTTCTTAGAAATAATTTACATAACTTATTTCTGTAACTTTTATTTGTCATTGCTCACATATTAATTTGGTAGAGACTATATTTTATCTGCATTGTTTTAAAATATACGAATCTTTTAAGTGGTTACTATATTAAATAGAGTGGTATAATCAACTGGACTTATAGCAAAATCAGTGGAATGGCTATAAGGATACGTGTCGTAATATGATTGTTTTAGAATTCGGAAGGAAACTTAATAAAACCTGTCCTTTTTCGTTAGTTTTGACTAATTTATTGTCATGACTAAGATTAAGCACTAAAGTGTCAGAATACTTCCGTAAAGTGGTTAAATTAAAAAAAATCTGAAATTATTGATTACTCCCCCAATTTATCTTTTTCTGAAAGAGGTGTTTAAACAAAATACACCCATTTTAGAATAGTAAATTAGAACAGTATAAAACCTAGTATCAAATAATATTATTTTATGATTAGAGAAAAGAATAAAGGTTTTCTGGATCTTCATTCGACTCACAAGGTATAACATATACAATGAGTTATTAGATAATCATTATTATTCAAATTCAGTAGTAATTATATATTTCTCTGATTTTTAATACAAAGTTTATGAGCCAGACGGATTCTTTATCCAATAACAAGAGAATAGCAAAAAATACGCTGTTGCTTTATTTCCGTATGATTATTATTATGGGAGTACAGCTCTACACTGTAAGGGTTATTCTAAATACACTGGGCAGTTCGGACTATGGTCTTTACAATGTAGTTGGTGGAGTTGTCACTATGTTTGCTTTCTTAAGCAGTACCATGGCAACGGCTTCTCAGCGTTATTTTGCCTATGAGATCGGAAAAGGAAATAAAGACCAGTTGCAAAAGACGTTTAGTATGACACTCTTGATTTACTGTATGATTGGGGTAATCATCCTATTACTGGCCGAAACCATCGGACTCTGGTTTTTGAATAATAAAATGACCATTCCACCGGATCGCATAGCTGCAGCCAATTGGGTATATCAGTTTGCAATTCTTTCGTTTATATTAACCATGTTTCAGGTTCCTTACAATGCGATGGTTATCGCTCATGAGCGAATGAATATATTTGCATATGTAAGTATTTTAGAAGTTTCAATGAAACTTCTTATTGTATATCTCCTTATAATTCTACCACATGACAAATTAATAACGTATGCAATCCTTGGCTTTATCGTGACCTTCATTATCACATCTACCTACAAGATCTATTGTCTCCGAAATTTTACCGAAAGCCATTTCAAATACTATTGGAGTAAGCCTTTATTTAAAGAAATAACATCTTATTCGGGATGGAACTTATTTGGAGCAATGGCCAGTCTTATGAATAATCAAGGCATAAATATCATTCTTAATATATTTTTCGGACCTATTGTTAATGCCGCAAGAGCCATTGCTTTTCAGGTAAATACATCTTTAAACCAATTTGTGCAAAATTTTCTCACATCTACACGCCCACAGATAACGAAGTATTATGCACAGGGGCAGGTATTAAGTATGGTTAATATGACTCTAAGCGTTGCTAAATATTCTTTCTTTTTATTACTCCTAATATCGTTACCTCTATTGGTTTTCACTAAAGACATATTTGACTTGTGGCTATCATCATACCCTCAATATACAATACTATTCACCAGAATTATTATAATTACCACTCTGGTTGATTCTCTATCATATCCATTAATGGCTACATTTCAGGCAACAGGGCGTGTAAAGAAATATCAAATTATTGTTGGAGGAATAATCCTGTTCAATGTGCCGATATCTTATTTGGTATTCAAATATACAACATTAGATGCATCTGCCTGTTTATGGATTGTATTTTCGGTAAGTCTCATCTGTCTCTTAGTCAGACTAATCTTGCTCCAACAGCTTTTAAATATGGCTATTGTCAAATTATTCTTTCTAAGAGTAATTATACCTATTATTTCGGTGGGTTCAATAATGCTTTTAGCTAGTTACATGGTGAAAACTTATTATATAAGCTCATACAGTTATATACTAATCTCTTTGTCAATACTTATGGCAGTCTATATAGCATTATTATACTGTATTGGTCTGAGTGCAGAGGAAAAAAGTTTTTTAAAGAAAGCATTCGAAAAATTAAAGAATAAAGTAAAGTAATTATGGACAAAATAAATCTATATTATTGGGCTGGTCATAAAAATTTCGGGGACGTTTTAAGTCCCATGCTCATTGAAGAGCTATCAGGAATACCCACGCAACTAAAAATAAGCAAAGACGTGATATTCAACACAAAAAAAGCGCTAAAAGCTTTTTTGAAATTTGACACTAATACCCTGAAAACAATAGAAATGCCATGGGAACATACAATATATGCAGTAGGTTCAATAATAAAGAATGGTAATAAAAGGTCTCTAATCTGGGGTTCGGGATTCATGAATGATCACGAAAGCTTTGGAGGAGGGATAGTGTATGCAGTCAGAGGAAAATTTACAGATGAAAGATTAGAAAATCTCGGACAAAAAAAATGCAATGTATACGGAGATCCTGCACTTTTACTCCCTTTATGGATTAAAGGTGAAACAAACAAAAAGCATAAACTGGGAATAATCCCTCACTGGCTGGAAGCAGATAAATTTATAGATGAATTTTCAACGAGTAAAGTAATAGACTTAAGAACCGATGATATACATGGAGTTATTAAAGATATAACGAGCTGCGAGTATATTCTTTCTACATCATTACATGGTGTAATAGTAGCACATGCCTATGGGATTCCGGCATTATGGATACAGGAAGGCTATATCGAAACTGACGGCTTTAAGTTTAGAGATTATTTTAGCTCTGTGAATATTCCACTATATGAAGGCATTAAGAATTTCGCTGATCAGATCAGAGAGGATACATGGATAAATCTTTTCAATGAGAATCCGACAAAAACAATTATCAATGTCTCTCTGCATGACATGCAAAAGAAATTATTAAAGGCGGCACCTTTTCCTTTGAAAGCTCAATATAAAATTCTAGCCGATGAATAATCCTAAGATCTCAATAATTGTACCTGTTTACAATGCCGAAAGATATATTGAGCAATGTATTTACTCGGTATTGAATCAAACGTTTAACGACTATGAATTAATATTAATTGATGATGGTTCGAAAGACGGATCACTCGGACTTTGTGAAAAACTAAGAGAAGCAGACTCCCGTATTATTATATACTCTCAGAAAAACAAAGGAGTAAGTACCGCGAGAAATAAAGGAATTGAATTAGCGCAAGGTGATTGGATTTCATTTCTCGACAGTGATGATTATTTTTCACAAGATTATCTATCAGAGTCTTATAATTCTATTGTAAACAGTGATATTGATTTCTTAATACAGGGGTTTACCCGATTTAATGAAAATGGAACATTAGAGAATAATATCAGAGTAGAATCAGATGACATAGTCTCAGCAAAAGATTATTATCAGATTTTTGAGATACAAAAGTTCACGAATAAGGGAAATCCTTTCTCCAAACTATTCAAAACCGATATCATAAAAAATAACAACATAACTTTTCCTATAGATTTAACTCTCGGAGAAGATCTATGTTTCAATTTATTATATCTGTCTTGTTCCTCCAAAGTAAAGTTTGAAAAGAAATATAATTACTACTATCGTGAAACTTTCAATTCGCTAAGTAGTAAATATATTGATTTTAGAACAAATTACTTACGTTATATAACCTTGAAGAATATTCTGGCTGAAAATTTCAGACCGATATTCTCTGATAACCTTTTAGACAAACATTTTAAGTATTTAAATTACTCTATTGGTTACAGGCTTTATGAATGCATTCGCTCGTTGTATTTGAAAAGAATGAGACGCTCTTATCGTATTGAGAAAATAAAGATGATTGGTAATCGTGATTTATTCTTATTAAAGAATTCTTCATTCTCAATCTTAAGCAAAATAGCAGCATTTCTATTAAGCTTGAGGATGTATTACATCTTTGATATAATATTCCGAACCATATACCGGTCAAAAAAATTTATCCGTTAATTGTAGATTATGTTCTATTACCTTATTGTTGCAATAGTTATTTTATTGTTTTATATATCGGAGAAAGCAGGGAGTAAGATCTGGGCTTTCGCTGCTATCTTATTATTGGCTTTTGTTGGAGCATTCAGAGATGACACAATAGGAGTTGATGTTATGGTATACGGACAAAAATATTTCGAAACAGCAGTCAGTAGTACCAGTTTCAAAGAATATTCTCTTCTTATCAAAACCGAACCCTTATTTCTTATTCTGAATTTCTTAATATCCAGATTAACAAAAGAATATTATTGGATGCAGTTTGCATGCCAACTACTAACGATATTACCTGTATACTTTTGCTCTTTGTACTGGAAACAGAAATATTCTTTGGTTCTCTGTTTTATAATTTATTTGTTACTATTTCATTTTCAGTCTTATAATAATATAAAGCAATATATCGCCCTATCTTTTTGCCTATGTGCCTATACTGCATTATTACTAGATAAAAAAAAGCTATATATATTATTCACAGCGATTGCCATTACAGCACACCTGACAAGCGTTATCTCTATATTATTTGCTCTGCTGTTTTATGTCCATAAGATTAAAAGCCCTAAAAAAATCATATTGATAGATACAGCTGTACTCGTCTTTTTAATTGGATTCCTTTTTATATTCAAAGACGTATTAAGCATTATGTTATCAAATGGGTTGGATGACCGATATACATTTTATCTGGACAATCAGAATAATTCAGCTGTTTTGGATAAAGCAAAAATCCTAACATGGTTGATAAGCATAGTTTTACTAATCGTCTGTTTTTATAAATCTCCGAAGAAAAGAGAATGTGGGTTTATTATTATGATTGTAATATCCGGCTATATTTTGGATTTTTCGGGTTACATAATGCCATATGCCAACAGGTTATCTCTCTATTTCCTGTTCTTCTCTATTATAGGTATACCATATGCTTTGTATACCATATCATACACATCTTCAAGGAAAAGAGTTTTGGCATTATTATACACATCATTGCTATTAATAAACTTCTATTACCTGTGTATATATAATGGAGGAGTTTTTCGAATATACCCATATACGTCTAAGATTTTAGAAATAAGATTATGAAAAATAAAGTCACTATTTATGTTCCTAGCAAAAACAGAGTCGATTTATTGAAACGGGCTGTCGACTCCGTTCAGGCTCAAACTTACACCAATTGGGAACTGATCGTTGTTAATGATGCATCTACAGATGGCACGTATCAATATTTGGAAGATATTAAATCATCTAAAATCAAAGTCATTCATCAGCCGGAATCACAGGGTGCATGTGTAGCCAGAAATCTGGCTATTAATAGTGCTACCGGCGATTTTGTAACAGGACTGGATGACGATGATTACTTCGAGCCCAATCGTTTACAATTATTTATTGACGGATGGAAAGCCAAGCCTGAAAATGTTTCTGTTCTTTTTGCCGGACGCAAGCATATCAAAGACGGAGTTTTTATTAGAGAAAAGACTAACTCTTTTGATATAGTCAAGCGGAAAGATTTATTTATCAAAAATTTTATCGGCAATCAGGTTTTTACCCCTGTAGAGAATATGAGAAAGATCGGTGGATTCGATACAAATTTACGTATGTGGCAAGACCTTGAATGCTGGCTTAGATTGCTTAATGTATCTGATGCCATGCAGATAAAAGAAACATCTTACTGCATAGACATTTCGGATAGAACAGATAGAATTACAAATTCACAGAAAGAAAAAATAAGAACTACATATAATTATATTGTAGATAAACATCATTTCAACTTTTTCCAGAAAAAAGCATTCGAGTCATATTTCCTTATATATGACAACAATATAAGACTGAAGATTCAGAAACTCGTTTTCGCACTAAGTTTTGGTGTATTTTATAAAGCATATTTAAAAAGTAAATGATTTAACAAGATGAAAAAGTTTTTAATTATACCCAATTGTTCAGATTTAAACAGGGGTGATCAAGCTCTGGTGTGGGAAACGAAACGTTTAGCAGAAGATGCCGGCTGTATAGGTGAATATTACGTTACAGCAGAAGACAATGAACCTGTTGAACAGAGTATTAAACATGGATTAAATCCAATATCAATGCTATTAAAGCATCCTTCTCGTTTTTTCAAGAAAAATGATAATATTACATATAGTTTTTCCTTGAAGTTAAAATGGGGTTTTGTAGCCTTTTTCGACCTTATAGTTAGTCTACTAATGCTGAGCGGATTGCTTCGAAAAGTTCTGTTACCGCTTCAATCAAAAGAAAAAAAAGTCGCATTAAATGTATTTAGCGAATCTGATGCCGTTTTTGTAAAAGGCGGAGGTTTCGTACACTATTATGGAGGTTTAACATCTTTATATTATGCTTATTTCTCTCTATATCATATATTCTATGCTGCCAGTTTGAAGAAAAAAATATATTTCATGCCTAATTCTATTGGACCGCTTGAAGGTCCGGGCATCAAATGGATAGTAAAAAAAGCAATCAAGAAATGTGAATTTGTCGCAGTCAGAGAAACTTTCTCACAGGAAATGGTCAGAAAAGAGCTGGACATTGAATTACCTTATGCTGCCGATCTTGCTTTCTACTTAAAGAATTCATCTCTTACAAAAGCTGAAATTTACGAAAAGTATAATATACCTCAAGGAAGAAAGTTAGTCGCCTTAACTATGCGTCCTCATCGTTTTCCTAAATCTCAGACTCCTAAAGAGGATTACCTTAAATTTAAGTCGGAAATGGCTAAGTTTATCGAATGGCTACATGCTGAAGGATTCATGCCAATGCCGATAGACCATACTTTAGCCATCAACACAAACGAAAACGATGCAGTATGTATAAAAGAAGTAACTGAGATGTGTAATCCAGAGCATTACTTCTACTTCTCGGATAGAAGCCTCAACTGCCATGAACTAAAGTCGGTATATAATGCCTGCGACTACATAGTAGGAACTCGTTTTCACTCTGTTATATTTTCTTTCGCAAATAAAAAGCCGGGACTGGCTATACGTTATACCGGAAATAAAGCCCAAGGTATTATGAATGACATCGGATTACTTGATTACAGTATATCTATAGATGATGTAACTTGTGAGAACTTGAAAACTAAGTTTTCGAATGTACTTGCTAATGAAGAACATATTATACAAAAAATAGAGGCCTTCATAGCAAAAGCAAACGATTCCAGATTGAACTTAATCACCAAGATAAAAAACTCATTATGATTATATTTGCTCATGATCATAAACTAAGGTATGATAATGGTATTTTCTTCACACAAGGGGGATTAGCGGATAACATTACTCAAAGATACACCTCCATATATGGAGACCTGACTATTATATGCAGAGCAATCTCGATAAAGCCGGATGAAAAAAATCTGTCTCGTATCGAAAACCCTTCAGTAAGGGTAAATGCAGTTCACTCATCGTCTCTTGTTATATCGGGAAAAGACAAACAAAAAATAAGAGAAACCGTTGAAAAAAGTGATGGAGTTATTGTCAGATTACCCAGTATTATTGGCGAAGAAGTTTTTAAATGTGCTAAACAATTAAAAAAGCCTGTTCTTGCCGAAATTGTAACTTGTCCTTGGGATTCGCTTTGGAATCATAGCCTAAAAGGAAAGGTCATTGCTCCTGTTATGTGGTTTAAAACCCGTAAATCTACCAAATCCGCAGACTACGTTCTTTATGTTACTCAGCAATTTCTGCAACGACGTTATCCGACTAATGGCATTAATATAGGCTGCTCTGATGTAGAGCTGATCGATAACAAAGACAATATTCTGGAGTCAAGATTAGAAAGCATCGATAAAAAAGCAGAAAACAGCGAGCTTATTCTCGGCACATTAGCGTCTCTCCATACAAAGTTTAAGGGACAGCAATATGTGATGGAAGCAATAGCTAAATTGAAGAGCGATGGCAAAAAGATTAAGTACAGACTAGCCGGAGGTGGTGATGCATCCTATTTACATTCTGTTGCCAAAAAGTTAGACATAGAAGATCTCATTATCTGGGATGGACTAGTTCCCCACAAAGACGTTTTTGATTGGTTTGCCAAGCTAGACCTATACATACAACCGAGCGAACAAGAAGGACTTCCCAGAGCTCTGGTTGAAGCTATGAGTAGGGCATGCCCATGTGCAGGGTCTGACGTTGGAGGAATCCCGGAGTTATTACAGCCGGAGGATATATTCAAAAGAAGTTCATGGAATTCTATTTATTCATACCTCAAGAAGATACGGAAAGATAAGCTCAAAGCCAATGCCAAGCATAATTATGAGAAAGCTCAGGAATACACTAAAACGTCCTTAGCTCCTATCAGGGAAAAATTCTATAAAGACTTTAAGAGCTATATCGAATCCAGATAAATTCTTAAAATATTTTGGATATGAAAAAATTACTCGTTACACATAAGTATAAAATCTCAGTGTTGCTTGTATTAGCAATGTTCTTCCTTTACAACGGGCTGACTTACAGCAATGTTTTTAATACCGGCACTGTATACATTGATCTGAACAACAATACCTATACCCAAAGGTCAATGAGTGGTTTTCTTCATACGTTCAATAACGATAAGCTAGAAGATATCTCGAATGATTTGGAGCCTGCTTACTGGAGGATTGGCGGCGATTGGATTAAGACAACAGAAGAACGGAATAAAGTCATTGACAGCTTTATTTCTCGTGGGATAAAACCCATACTCATATTGAGCAGCCCATATAAGTATAAAAGAATGAATATAAAAGGATGGGTAGATCCATCCGATAACGCACAACCGTTCTTGGATTTAGTCAAGAAGTTATATTTGGAACAGGGAAACAGAGTAATATACGATGTATGGAACGAACCGGATCATCGTAACTATTGGCAAGAATCGGACACATCATTTTTTATCCTGTTTAAAAAAGTACATGACCTTATACGATCTCTGCCAAATGGACAGTCAGCTTCAATAACTGGCCCTTCTATAGCCGGCCTTAATAAAGACTATTTGTCCCGTTTTATTAAATTTTGCAACGACAACAATATACGCCTCGACTACCTCAACTGGCATTATATGGCTGCCATAAATAACTCGGCCTCACTTGATAATTTAAACAGAGAAATAGCTTCTGTCAAAAAAATCATATCCCAATATCCCAATGTTGGGATAAAAAGTATAATATTACCTGAAATAATAGGGGAAGCTCAACAATATTCTCCTACAGCTCCAATCTTATTTTTCAAAACACTAGAAGAGAACGATATCGAAGGCAGCTGCAAAGCATGCTGGAATAACTCGAAAGGAATCAATAATTGTTTTAATAATTCATTGGATGGACTGTTTACAGAAGATGGACAAACCCGATCCGTATGGTGGGCATATCAATTATATGCAAAAAGCCTGAAATTTCGCCTCAAAAGCGTTACAGATAACAATCTAATGGCTTCGATATGCAGCTTAAATAAAGAACAGGACACCTTGACTGTCTTACTGGTAAATACTTCAAACAATAACCAACTGACATGTAATCTACGGATAAAAAATATAAGCAGGCTAAAATTAAGGAATAAGAGCAGAATTGTTTTCAGCCTTTTTGAAATTCCCGACACATCCGAATCGCCATTAGAAAAGCCGAATTTAATTTATACTTCGACCCTTAAATACGAAGATATACAGAACTATAAAATAAACACTAAATTAAATAAAACTTCATTGTATCTTATCCAAATCCACTAAATAAGAAGAGTTCATCAATCGATGAGCTCTTCACTTAATTCTTTTTACTTTTTCTTCTTTTTAGAGTGGTTCGGACCATATCCATATCCGTAGCTGTAACCATACCCATACCGATAACGGTATCCGTATTTCTTACTATTTTTGATAACATCTACATCATTGATTACGAGATAATGATTAGGCAGACGTTTTTCTTTATATAAACTATTGATATAAGTAACTGCTGATTTTGGAGTTGCATTCTCACGTGTTACATAAACCGAAGCATCCACATGTTTAGCTATAAGGAAAGTATCCGAGACTACTCCTACAGGTGCTGTATCAATAATAATATAATCGTATTTCTGGCGGATCTCGCCGATCATATCTCCAAGTTCCTTACGCATAAGCAATTCATTCGGATTAGGGGGAATTACTCCTGCCTGCAGGATATCAAGATTTGGGTATCCTGATACTTTTGTCAGCAAATCTTCCCATTTCTCATCTCCGGCAAGTACTGATGTTACACCTTTTCCTTTTTTAAAGTCCATATCCATTGCTAATTGAGGATTACGGATATCAAGCCCTAACAAGAGAACTCTCTTTTCGGATAGGGCAAAAGATGCTGCCAGATTTATAGAAACAAAAGATTTTCCTTCATTCGGTATAGTAGAAGTAACTATGATCACCTTCTTCCCGGCATCTGCTAAGATAAATTGCAAGTTGTTCCGCAAAGTACGGAAGAGCTCAACAATAGGAGATGTTGAGTCGTATTTGACCACTAGATTTTCCGGTTCTTCTTTGCGCATGATTTCTCCAATCACAGAAGGATCGGCCAGGTGCTCCAACTCCTGACGGTTAGAAATAGTTGTATTCAGTAGATTCTTCAAATAGATCACAATTACAGGAACTGCAAATCCAAGGAACAAGAATACAGCCAAAACAAGATTTCTTCGGGGTGATACAGGAAGATTCGGTGCAACAGGATCTGTTATGACCTGTGCTTTATCCGATGTTGCAGCCAAAGTAATATTTGACTCTTCGCGAGTCTGCATCAGATAAATATAAATAGCTTGTATAACCTGCTGTTGTCTCAGAATTTCAGCCAAGCCGTATTCTTGATCAGGCATTGAACTTTTACGTGATGCCAATAAGCCGGATTGGCTCGCCAGGTCTTTATTATTTATCGCTATTGCCTTTTTCACATTCAACACTGCAGACTGGATATTCTGTCTCATATTTTTAAGAGCAGCTTCCATCCGGACTCTTGTAGGATTGTTCTCTCCGGTACTGCGTTCGAGACGCTCATATGCCAATAGCTGATTATTATAATCGGATATTACCAAAGACAAACCGGGATCATTGATACTGATATTCGGAATCAACTTATTCTTATTCGCATCGTTGTTGATATAATTATCAACCATCTGCACCAATTTCGTCTGAGTTTCTGCCTCCACTCGCTTTGATTCGATATCGGCAGCCTGTCCAATATAAACTTTAGCTTCGGCATCAATATCTGTCAAACCCTTTTTTTGTTTATAAGATACAACCTTTTCCTCAATATTCTTAAGTTCTGAAGATATATCAATCAAACGTTCATTTATAAAATGAGCTGTATTTCGAGCGATTTCATTGCTTTCATATACATTGTTACTATTATAGATAGATGCTAGCTGAGTAAGAAAATCAACACCTTTCCGTGGATTGCCCAGTTTCATGCTAATATCTAATACAGACGAATTTTTACTGGTTGCTGATACACTCAATACAGATGCAATATTATTGACTGTACCCTGAATATCTCCTATCGTAATAATATATGAGTCGTCAAGACTAGCCAAAGTCGTTTCGGGCGATTCCTTACGGAAATCAACAATAATCCGCCCCTTTCCGGTTGGTAAATTAATGGCACAAGGAAGTTTATATTCTCCTGATTCGATGCTGTGATCTTCTGATTCGTAAGTATAAACTCCCGATATCTTTACTTTATCTTTCGATTGATAAGACACATTTAACTCAATACCTCCTTTTAGCTTATTTGAGGTAATGCCATCCAATATCACCTCATAAGGGCTTGAAGTATAGACATCCGTATTACGAAACGTACCTTTTTGGAAGTAGTTTGTATAAAGTTTTAGTGTATCAACAACCTGACGGATCAGATTTGGAGACGAAAACACTGCAACTTCATTGTCTACGTTATTTGTTGTAGTTATTAAGCCCAAACTCTCCAGTCCATTTAAAGCACTTTGAGTAGAACCCGCACCACCTTTATCCTCCTTTAATAAAATAGAGGTAGATACTTCATATTTTTTACTGATACTAAGGTAAACTAAACCTCCAATCGTGACAAATAATATGATAGAGGCTATAAACCAACGCCAATATTGAAAATAAGAAAAGAAAAGTTCACCAAAGTCAAAGTCCTCCCTCTTATCTTCCGAAGTATCATGTTTATCAGTTTGATCAAATAAGTTATTGCTCATAAAGCTGAATTCAAGTTAGTAGATATTATAAATAGATTAACGGGTAACAATAGATATGATGGATATCAATAGCGAAACTCCGGTAAGAGTCATACTTTCGAATGTACCAAACTGAGAGTTATTCCCTTTCGATTTGTTCGGTTCTACATAAAGAACATCATTCTGTTGCAGATTATACAAATTGTTATTCAGCAGAAGATTTTTGTCCTGCATATTTACCACGAAAATCTCTTTTTGTCCGTTTTCATCTGTCCGGATCAACTTTACAGCATCCCGCTTCCCATATATCGTCATGTCTCCTGCAGATGCCAATGCCTCGAAAATAGTCATCTTCGGCAAAACGGAAGTATATGTCCCCGGACGATTAACCTCTCCCAACACCGAAACCTTATAGTTTAGGAAACGAAGTGTCACTATCGGATTTTCCTTTGTGTAAGCCGGATAGATCGAATTGTGTATCAGTAGCTCGGCCTGAGGTTTGGTCAATCCTCCGACTTTCAACTTTCCGAGTATCGGAAAATCAATATAGCCTTGATTATCGACAATGTAATTTTGAAGCGTTCCCTGAACTTCACTGGTCGAAGTTACGTTAGTAGGTAGCACCGAGTTTCCGGTTTGCGGAATCAACGGCAGATTAAAATCCTTTGAGGCTTCGGGCGTAGGTGTATTTACTGTTATCAAAAGGATATCATTAGGCATAACTTTAGCCTCATAATTAGATGCCGCATTTGCTAAAGACTGGGCATCGAGCGTGTCCGCATCCTTTACGTAAGGAATCTTTTTATACGCTGTACAAGAAGATAGAAGTAACACCACGATCAAAATCGCGAAATTCGCGTGGACATTTATTCTCATAGTGTGATAATTAATTGATTAAACATAACTTATGTGAGTTATTACGATTACTTGTCTCAAATCTCCAGATGTCGTGTCCCTCCACCAATGAAGAAATAGTCAAAGCCTGCGTCTTGTAATTCTGTTTTGTTATAAAGGTTACGGCCATCAAATACAACCGGAGTTTTCAACAGCCTTTTCAATGCCGACCACGATGGCATCCTGAATTCGTTCCATTCGGTAACGAGAGCCAGCGCATCGGCTTCTATTGCTGTATCATAGGCATCTTTTGCGTAAAAGACTTTATCTCCGACTATGCGCTTTGCTTCGTGCATAGCTACCGGATCATACACCCTTACTTGAGCACCTGCCGCTAATAAAGAGTTTATCAGTTCCAGAGCCGGAGCTTCTCTCATATCATCGGTTTTCGGTTTAAAGGCAAGTCCCCAAACAGCAACAGTCTTACCTTTGAGGTTACCTCCAAAATATGCTGATATCTTCTCAAATAAACGGTTCTTCTGATACTCATTTACATCTTCCACTGCCTTCAGTACGTGCATGGAATATCCTTTCAGCTCGGCGGTTTTAATCAGGGCTTTCACGTCTTTCGGAAAACACGAGCCTCCGTATCCACAACCCGGATATAAGAATTTTGTACCAATACGGGCATCAGAACCAATACCTTTACGAACCATAGTAGGATCTGCTCCAACAATTTCGCACAGATTCGCAATATCGTTCATAAAGCTGATACGGGTCGCGAGCATGGCATTGGCTGCATATTTAATCATTTCGGCAGATGGGATATCGGTGAAGATTATTCGATAATTATTCAGTATAAATGGTTTGTACAGTTTATCCATCAATTGTTTTGCTGTTTCCGATTCAACACCGACAACAACCCTGTCGGGATGCATAAAATCGTCGATGGCTGCACCTTCTTTCAAAAATTCGGGATTGGATGCAACATCAAATGGAATTTGTACACCACGTTTATCAAGTTCGTCTTGTATAGCGGCTTTAACTAGCAGGGCTGTCCCTACGGGAACTGTACTTTTGGTGACAACCAGAATATATTTATTCATATTGCGGCCGATAGTACGGGCAACCTCCAATACATATGTCAAATCGGCACTACCATCCTCATCCGGAGGTGTACCTACTGCTGAAAAAACGACTTCAACGTCATTGAGAATTTCAGGTAAATTAGTCGAGAAATTTAAACGACCGGCTTGATGATTCCTCAGAACCATTTCCTCTAAACCCGGCTCATAAATAGGTATAATTCCCTGCTTTAGTTTTTCTATTTTTTCTTCGTTAATATCGATACAATGAACCTCTGTACCCATTTCCGAAAAGCAGGTTCCTGTTACTAAACCTACATACCCTGTACCAACAATTGCGATTTTCATACGATTACCTAAAATGTTATATTTTTATATAAGTGATATCTTTTTCTGAGAGAGACAACCAATAAAACAACAATTAAATACACTTTGAGCAATACTTCAATTAAGGTTTTGTACCAACTCTTCAACCGGAAAAGCTTTACAGCTATAATCAGTCAAAAATTTTGAAATACGTAATTATAATATTTTCTGATACTTATATTTATCTTGTGGAGATCTGCAAGTTTGAACCTACTGACATTTATAAATCTGATCAGACATTTTGCGTTCCTACCTCTAACACAAAAAGAGAACACACACTCATTCTATTTACTAACACTGATAATATTAGAATAATACCACTCTTTATTCTAAAAAATGAATAATTCAGAAAGTTTTCTGTAATAATTCTATTTTCGGAAATACCCGACCCCCGATTTACTTCTAAAGATCGTAATAAAACTATTTGATCATTGAAACGCAGAAAAGCGGTCTTTTGTTCGGTATCTTTTAAAAAAAACTTCATAAAAGACAAACAAAAACTTTTAATCTAGAGTACTAGCCTATCTTTGAGCAATATGAGCTATTAAAAAAAAATGAAAGAGTCATTCATTTTTCAGTAACTAAAGAATCAGATTCAGCAAAAAATTTCACTGAACCTGATAGAAAACATCCCAAAGGGAATAATCCCCCCGAGTAAAAATATGTGAATGAAAAGGTAGTCGGCAAGATTTGTCGGATTATTCCTCTTTTACACACAGAGGAATAATGTCACGCAACGACTTTAAATAATAAATAAATTCGGTTGTATCCTTATGTATGCCAATCCGGTCATCTAGGTGCGATTGGACAAGCATTATCACATAATTATATAAAAACTCATCCAGCAAACGGGCAAAGTCCTTGGGTAGAATTTCATCTGTAAAAAATTCATATAGCGGTTCTAAGTTAAGGCTGCTTTTTTCTAAGTTTCCCATAAACGTTCGTGTTCAATTCTGTTGTTCAAATCTGAACTGCAAAGAAAAAGTCTAAAACCTTTGACTCCTAACAATCAGACTTATAATAAATCAATAATCTTACTTATATTATCAATATTCTAATTATTAAAATATTATCACCGGAATAAATTATTATTAACCCTAAATCCTTATTTTTGCAGATAAACAAATTTATGAATAGAAAGATATGGAAGATACAACCGCAAAGAAGAGCAATCACGGTGCTAATGTCCGTCGTTGGAGAGAGTGGCGAAATATAAATCAGGATACACTTGCTGAACAGATAGGTGTGTCGCAGGCTACACTATCCGGTTATGAAAAGAAAGATAAACTCGATCAGGATATTTTAGATAAGATTGCTAAGGCGTTGGATATTCCGGTAGAAGCTATTACTGAATTAGAAGTTGGAACGTCTATAAATATTTACTCTGGTACGTGGCAAGATAATGCATCTATCTACAATTTTAATCCTGTTGATAAAATAATTGAACTTTACGAAAGGATGCTAAAAGATAAAGAGGAAGCTATTTCTTTGCTGCATGAGGTATTGAAAGAGAGAAAGTAGATTGTAAAAAAAATTAGGTCTAAATACATAAAAGATAAAGAGAAGCTAATCTCATAATTTGCATTCATAATAAAAAAAGCCTGAGAGATTTCACAATCAGGCTTCTATTATACCCTACTTTAATCAATTTTCACAATTCTGCATTTGATTAAATCAGCAATATTACCTTTACTGAAACTAAACAGACAATTTATGGATAAGAAATTAAATGATTATGTTGCTGCATATAAACATCAATTAGAAATAGGTGATATTCAAGAAGCGTATGTTGGGCTTGTTAAGTATGTAACAAGACTTGGAACAGCGTTGTCAAAAAATCTTTCAGAAAATTATTCATTTGGCAATATCTTTCAGGGCTATATGGATTACACCTATTTTTATTACTCAAACGACTTCTTAAAAAAAAGGAAATTGAGAATGGGACTTGTATTAAACCACACAAAAATGCAGTTTGAAGTTTGGTTGTTAGGGCAAACAATTGCAATTCAAGAAAAATATTGGGAATACTTTAAATCAACAAAGTGGAATAAAAACAGAACGACAAAACCTCAATATTCGATACTAGAAACAACTTTAATTGCAGACCCGAATTTTAATGACTTAGATAAACTTTCAGAACAAATTCAGAATAAATTGGTGCTTGTAACCGATGAAATTCTGCAAGACATAGAAATAAGTAAGCTGAGTTAATAAAATAAAAGCCTGATAGAGAAATCTATCAGACTTTTATTTGTACCCAGAGCCGGGGGCGTAACAGTTAAATATGTAGAGAATTCAAACATTTGAACTATTGCTAAATACACACTTAAATAATTGATAAATAAATATTTAATTACACAATTAGTTTTAAATTCATTTAATCATATTCAAATAAATCAAGGATGTACGGGCACAATTTGGGAACAAATTCATAACTTTGTATCGAATCAATTATCAATGACTTATGAAAGTTTCTGCATTCCTAAGAAAAACAGCAAAGAAAAATGATACAGACAGCCAAGCTACTATTTATTTTCGATTAAGAGATAAAAATAAAGATTTTAAGTCTGCCAGTGAGCTAGTTATTAATCCAAATCATTGGAGCCAGGAGAAGCAAGGCTATAAAGACCGGGTAGCATTAATCAGCGACGATGAAAAAATAAAACTGAAAAATGATATACAAAACATTGTTTCTGTTATTACTCAAAACTATTCAGAAGATGTAAATGCAGAATGGCTTAGCAAGCAGATAGATAAATATCACCATCCTGATAAATATAAAACGCAAGAACAAATAGTAGCTGAAACAAAACTCACCTTCGAACAGCTTTTGGAAGAATTTTTGCTAAAGCACAAGTTGTCAGAAGTAAGAAAGAAGAATTTCCGAGTAATCAAAAGAGCTCTATTGCGTTACGAGTTATATGTAAGGGCTACCAAGCGAGGACAGAAATCTTTTATGTTAGATATTGATAATGTTACTCCCGATACATTGTCTGATATGTGGGACTTTTTTGAAAATGAGCATAAATATTTTGAATTATATCCCTCTATTTATGAACAAATACCGGAGAAACGAACACCTAAGCCAAGAGGAAAAAACACGCTAATCGATTGTTTCTGTCGAATAAGGACATTTTTTCTCTGGTGTTATGATAAGAAAAGAACTTTGAACAGACCATTTGACCAGTTTCGTATTGATGAATGTACTTATGGCACACCCATATATATTACATTGGAGGAGCGTGATAAATTACTAGAGAAAGACTTGTCAGAATACAAACAAGTTGAAATCCAGCGTGATATTTTTGTTTTTCAAAGCCTGATCGGTTGCCGTATTGGGGATTTATATCGTATGACTAAACGAAATATAATTGATGATGCCATTGAATATATACCAAGAAAGACAAAAGACGGAAATCCGGTAACAGTTAGAGTTCCATTAAATGATAAAGCAAAAGCCATTTTGGGAAAATATAAAGACTATACAGGTGATAAGATTTTGCCGTTCATTTCTGAACAAAAATACAATGATGCTATCAAGAAGGCTTTCGAACTGGCTGAAATAAATCGAATAGTGACTATACTCGATCCCCTTACCAATGAAGAAGTAAAAAAGCCATTATATGAAGTTGTTAGCAGCCATATGGCTAGACGGACTTTTATCGGAAATATTTACAAAAAAGTAAAAGACCCTAATCTAATTGGAGCATTGAGTGGACACAAAGAAGGCAGTAAAGCATTTAATCGTTATCGCGAAATAGACGAGGATATGAAAAAAGAATTAGTAAATTTGTTGGGTTAGTCATTTCTGAATTAAAAAAGAAGTAATTGTGAACGCAGTGTGTTCACAATCCAAATAAAACTTTATGGCAAATAATGGGCTTCAGCTAAGCAAGAGCTTTATATCTGATATTCGTAGTATAATCATAACCTCAAAAAACAACGCTATAAGAAGTGTTGATTTTGAAAGAGTTCAGATGTATTGGAAAATCGGAGAACGAATATTTGTAGAGGAACAACAAGAGCAAGATCGGGCCGAATATGGTAAACAAATGCTAAGAAACCTTGCTGAGAACATCGAAACAGAATTCGGTAGTGGTTTTTCTTACAGGCAATTAGCTTTCTGTCGCCAATTTTATAGAACCTACCCAAAAGTGAACGCACTGCGTTCACAATTCAATTGGTCACAATATCGTCTTTTGATACAGATTGATAATGAAGACAAGCGAGAATATTATGAATTAGAATCTGCAAATAATCATTGGACAGGTCGTGAACTTGAACGACAGATAAATTCAGGATTATACGAACGTTTATTATTAAGCAATGATAAAGAAGCTATATTAGCGATCGCACGTAAAGAAAGAATTCCGGAACAAGCATCTGAAATAATCAAAGATCCAATGGTATTGGAATTTCTGGGACTAAAACGTGATGCGACATACTATGAAAAAGATTTAGAAAGTGCCCTAATAACGCATCTACAAACATTTCTTTTAGAACTTGGTAATGGATTCTCATTCGTTTCTCGTCAAAAGAGGATATTATTAGAAGATGATGAATTCTTTGCAGACTTGGTATTTTATAATCGCTTATTGCGTTGTTTTGTTGTTATTGAAATAAAGACACATAAAATAACACATGAAGATATTGGGCAATTGCAGATGTATGTAAATTATTATGACCGTAATGAGAAAATGCCAGATGAAAATCCTACCGTTGGGATATTACTATGTGCAGATAAAAACAATACATTAGTAAAATATTCTCTTCCTGAAAACAATAAAACAATTATGGCTAGTGAGTATCGATTGTACTTGCCATCAGAAAAGGAACTATTGAAAGAGCTAAAAAAAGAATTAGGAAATATAGACGACTAAACTATGGGACAGGTTGAATTTGACAATTTCAAGCTAGGCATAAAAGACTGGATGGATCGCAATCAGGATGAATACGATTTTTTTGAAGAAGAGATTAATAAAAAAGATTCTACTGTCTACCAAACAATCATGTCCAAAGCAATCTCCCTTGTTCCACAGTATCAGAAAATCATAAGAAAAAAGGCTAATCAAGGGATGTACGAAGACATTTCCGATATAGAAACTCTTTTCAAAGAAAATAAAGTTGCCGAGTCACTTATCAAAGAATTCGATAGCGCTGATGAAAAATCAATTATCCCGGCTTTATTATCATGGCTCTATTTTGGAAAAAGTTTTGAGAGAATGGTTGAAAGAGGGGAAGAGATGAGACGCAGCAGCGATACGAATTATATCCAGAAGCTAGTGATTACTGCTACAATAAAAATACTTATAGCTAAATCTATCAGTCTCGGACTGCGTAGTAAATCCGACTGGCAGGAGCATCGGCGGTTAATGAAATTAGCGGATAGCGATCATGTTATGAATTGGGCTATTGACAATACTGTGCCCGAAGAAAAGAAGAAAGTTGGAAGAAAGAGAACAGAAAAAACATTTAAGGAAGTACTGTCAATCCTGGTAGAAGATAAGACTGAATTATTAAACCGGATCGAAGAATATTTAATTACCAAACATACCGACTTAGATTTAGCCCGTCTAAAGATAGCACTTGATGAATTATATTATATAGAACCCTGCGATATTAAGTTGTTCAGGGATGCTTTAGCTCAACAATACCAAGCTATGGTTACCATTGTCGGGGAAAGAGGTATTCAGAAAAAATATAAAGACCTTAATAGTTTTCTTCCAGTAAAGGAAGTTTTTATGAAGGACTTCGGAGAGGATAGAAACGTTATTGATAAACTAAAGGATTTTTTACGAAATTGAATTCGTTTGATTCGTTTTTTAATTCGGCGAATTTACCGCCAATTAAATTGCTTATAATCAGAATTATTCTCATATATATTTGCGCCACTGCTTTATTTTAAGGTAGTGGTTTTGCTTTTTATATCTGCCGATTGCAAAGCCTAACATAAGCAGATATATTACTAATATGAAAAAATTATTAGAAATTATCGAACAGGGAAATGCCAACATCAAATTAGAGATGAGCGGCGGAGACTTATTGGAGTTTTCAAATGATTTAATTAACCGTGCTAAAACCGAACTATCCACAGAGATAGCGGAAGCCCGAAAAGAGAAGTACCTGACACGGGGAGAAGTAAAGCAAATATGCGGAGTCTGTGATGCAACTTTATGGCATTGGAATAAAAAGAACTATTTGAAAACTATTAAAGTTGGGAGTAAAGTCCGATACCGAATGTCAGACGTCAAACGAATCTTAGAGGGTAGCAGCACGAATGCCAAATAACTGTACCCATGAAAGAAAAAGCATCAGCCTCTGCCCGCAGATCGAAAAATGAGCGGATTGAAGAAGAACTGCGGACACTGTACAACTTTAGGTTCAATACCGTAAAGAGCCGAACAGAGTACCGGGATATACATGCACAAGGGGAATTCAGGCCTGTAACCAAATACTTCCTGAATTCCCTCCGTAGGGAAATCGATGTACGCATTGGTATTACCACTTCAGCCGATAATATCCGGGCTATCCTCGAAAGCAACTTTGCAGAAAAGATACACCCTATCCGGGAATATCTTCTCCGATTGCCTTTGCTGAATCCGTTGGACTTTGGTTATACTGAGCAACTCTTGCAAACCGTTGAAGTCTCCAATCCTGATAAATGGAACGAGTATCTGGTAAAGTGGCTGATAGGTGTTGTCGCTAATGCTATGAGTGATATCGGTTGTCAGAATCATACCTGTTTGGTGCTGACTGGAGAACAGGGCAGGTTCAAAACAACATGGCTCGACCATCTTTGTCCCGATCCGTTAAAAAGCTACCTGTTCACAGGGAAGATAGATCCGCAGGGAAAAGATGTATTGACCCTGATAGCCGAATACCTGTTTATCAATATTGACGACCAGCTGCGAGCTTTAAACAAACGTGATGAGAACGAACTCAAAAACCTGATCACGACTCCGGCTGTCAAGTACCGCAGACCATACGATACCTACATTGAAGAATACTCGCATCTGGCGAGCTTTATGGCATCAGTGAACGGCAATGATTTTCTGACTGACCCGACAGGCAGCAGGCGTTTTCTACCTTTCGAGGTTATCCGTATTGATATCGACAAGGCTTTATCCATCAATATGGATCAGGTATTCTCTGAAATCATGTATTTATACAAACAAGGTGTCCGCTATTGGTTTGACGACAAGGAAATAGAAGAATTGCACAGGTTAAGTTCGGGCTTTCATGTGCAGACGGTAGAATATGAAATGCTGATGCAGGGTTTTGAAAAGCCGGATGATACGGACGATTCGTTTATGACAACGGCTCAGGTGCTGAACTATCTTAGGATGTTCAGCTCTTTGCCCCTGTCAGAGAAACGGATGGGTGAAGCCATCCGGAAGGCTGGATTTATACGGACTCAGAAACGGATTAACCGCAATCCCTCTCCTGTATATGGTTACCGGATAAAGAAGATTAAGCCGAATCCCTTTGTCGATCAAGAACTGTAATAAAGATGATGCATTCTTTTTGCTTACTACCTTACTACATAACAGATAATCCCATGAAAGAAAAAAGATTAGATGTAGTAGGTGCAAAAATATCATCCTACTCTCCTGTTACTACCTAACTACAGTTGTTAGGTATATAGTTACTACAATTCAATATAGATACTACATATTACAGATTATAAATAAGACACTTAAATTATTTGTAGTATGTAGTAAGAAAAAGTTCTACAAAATTAAAAACAAGATTATGATAACATATAATGAAGCAAATAAAATAAGTATCAAAGCCTATTTAGCTAATAGAGGTATCCATCCTATTAAAGATCATGGTTATTATGGCATGTACCGCTCACCATTCCGGGATGATACTAATGCAAGTCTGAAAGTCGATTATAATAAAAACCTATGGATAGATTTCGGCAGCAATGACGGAGGAACAATGATCGATTTGGTTATGCGGATGGAGAATTGTTCTTGTCAAAAAGCAATCGCAACATTGGAACAGTCGTACGATCAAGGCAACGTTGGAACGCAAGAGCGTACCAACATCCCAACAAGTTCTTTTTCTTTTCACGACAATAATTCAAAGAAGAATACCCCTGCTATAACAATACAAAAGGTGCTTCCGATCACACATCAAGCCCTGATCGATTATCTATCGGAAAGAAAGATCAGTCTTGATATCGCCAAGCAATATTGCTCTGAAATTCATTATTCCGTAAACGGAAAAGCTTTCTTCGCTATCGGTTTCCCTAATGACAGTAAAGGTTGGATATTGCGGAGCGAGCCATTTAAGGGCTGTACCTCCATGGAGGTAACAACATATGGCGGAGCAAGTAATACCAACAGCACAAAAGAATCGTGCCTGGTCTTTGAAGGTTTTACCGATTTCCTTTCCTATCTGTCATTAAAGAATATACTTGCACCTCAAGAGGATGTAATAGTGCTTAATTCACTATCCAACCTTCCCAAAGCTATCGACAGACTAAAAGGTTACAAAGAAATACGTACTTATCTTGATAATGATGATCCGGGGAAGAAAGCTACTTTGACCATCAAACGAAGTCATCCGACTGTGATTGATCAGTCAGCAAAGTATGCAGACTATAAAGACCTGAACGAGAATCTTATTTCGGTTAGGCAGATACAGCAAAAAGAGATGCTTAAAATCGAGGTTAAACGGAAACCCTCGAAAGGTTTCAGACCCTAAGCTTTCGTGCGTACCCAAGGGGCTTTTGAAAAAGCCATAGCCTATTAGGGATTTTTCTTTACGCTCCCGTTGCACTACCACTAAAAAATCCCAATAGGCAAAGGGTGTTCCCCCTTTTGAATCCCCCTGAGCGATCTGATGACCGCAGTCGCTTTAAGCGACTATTTAGAATGATGAATCATTGTCCACCGACAAAGGATAGTCGGCTGGCATAATTTCCAGTTATCAAAATTACGAACTTTTAATCTAAAAACAATCATGGGATATGTTGTTCTCCATTTAGATAAATCACCGCGAAACGAAGCGGCGATGACAGATCATATAGAACGGAAAGTAATAGCTCCAAATGTCGATCCGAAACGGACACATCTGAATAAAGAATTAGTACCATTCCCCGAAGGGGTAACCAATAGGACAGAGGCTATAAAGTACAGGATACAAAATGCAGAACTAAGCCGTAAGGTCGGAAAAAACCAGGTGCAGGTTATTCGGCTTATACTGTCAGGTAGTACCGAAGATATGTTAAGAATACAAGCGGAAGGCAAGCTTGATGACTGGTGCCGGGATAGTATGGATTGGTTGAAAAAAGAATACGGAGAGAAAAACATTGTGGCAGCAACATTGCATCTGGATGAAGATGCTCCACATATACATGCATCAGTAGTTCCGATTGTTCAGGGAGAACGGAGGAAGAAAAAATCGAATAAAGTACAGGAAATTCCTACAAAGCAATACAAGAAGAAAAACACAAACAGACCTCGCTTATGTGCCGATGATGTAATGACCAAAGAGAAGCTGATCCACTATCAAGATAGTTATGCGGAGGCTATGGAAAAATACGGATTGGATCGTGGTATCAAAGGATCGGAAGCCCGGCATATCAGCACATCGGAGTTTTATCGCAATCAAAAAGAAGAGTCTAATAACTTACAGATAAATATAGGATTATTGCTGATGCAAGAAGAATCCAAACGCAAAAGTATTGAGCAACTCAAACAACAGGAACTGGAAATTGAAAAGCTTCAACAGCAGAAAGAATCGGAGTTAAAAGAAAAAATCGCTTATCTGGAAGATGAGAAGCAAGAGGTCTATGAGAAAGTAAGAGATATGTACGACCGCAAAGATGAAGCACGGGAAAAATTCTTGAATATGCATGAATACACCCGGCAAAAGGAACAAGAAGCTACTGCTGTTGAAGCTCGATTGGAGCAACTTAAACAAAATTATGAGCCATACAAAGCACAAGAAGATATAAATCTACTATTTGAAGTATTTCCACAGCTAAACGAACGCTTACGGATAGCGCAACTATGCAAGGCTATCGGACTGGCAGTAGATGCTGTTAAACGGCTTTTCAAGGGTGAAGAGATAATGGTTACTGGCACGCTTCATTCACCGGAACATAATCGATCTTTTGAAGTACAAAACATTAAATTACAACTTCTCAAAGATAAAGATAATCCTAACAAACTAAAATTATTTATCAATGGTAAATATATTATTGACTGGTTTAAACAAAAATATCAGGAACTAAAACAATCAGTCCGAACGTTTCAGAAACCAGAAAAGAATAAAGGAGTTAGGAGATAATTGTGTTATCGATAATCGATATTTCAAATCATCATGACAAGTAAACAAACAAGCCTTAAAAGCTTTCATATGATAGGCTCAACAAATAAATTTTGTTGGGAATTATTTTATAGTGTTTTCATTATAAAATGGGCTACACGCCTAATTTTTAATAAATTTTAAACAAAAAAACCGTAAAATTATCATAGTGATAACTTTACGGCTCTATTTTTCTGTTGTTTGGTTTAATAATTAATATTAGGGAATTGCATACTTAACATTATCATCAGTAATTGGATTATAACCTAAGGGTGCATAATCACTACTTTCTTGCAATAGATAGGTGTTCCATGTAGTATAACTTGGTATAACTTTAAAACCGTCATACGGAGAACCCTCTCTTCTCGCTGAATGATACTCGGAAGTCCACTGATTTACTAATAAAGTCATCGAGGTTTGGTAGCCTGCATTATAAAATACATAATCCTTATGGACAGGATCTCTGTCAATATCTCCTCCCCCTGTTTCAACGGTTGTACGCCGCAACTTAATCTTCATATCAGGAGGGGCTATTGTTGGTATTTTAGACTTATTCCTATAAAAATTGACCATTAGATCTCCCCGGTTTCTGATGATGGACGGGGCATTACTTGGGTTACTTTTCCATTTTAATTCAAGATAAATGGGTTCTCTTTTAATGCTATACTTAAATTTGATACTTACAGGAGAATTGTCTTTTACGTGGTTAAAAGTACAGAATAAAGGCGCTCCCGGCTCATTCTTCGAAAAAGTTCCTTTTTTAATATGTTGGATAAATCCGCTGTAGCCTTTAAACGTTTCAACAGAAGTACTTCCATTACCTCCAATTAGATATACACGAAAATCACACCCCTCTAAGAACGATTCTTCTTCGGTAGTAAGACTTGACGATCCACTAACAAATAACTTACTGAATGTTTTATTTATAATGGTTTCGGCATTATGTACAGCTTCATTTGTTTCTATTGTGAGAATCCCCAGCCGTCCATACGTAATAGAATTTACATATACCGCTTCATTAATTAGATTTGACGGAATAGATGCAATTTGCCCCTGAGGATAATCCATTACGATCTTAAAACTTGTTTGGTAAAATTTCACGTATAACCCTGTCGCTTTACTTATAGTATGATCGATTCCTTCAGTAGAAGTATTGGATTTCCAAAAAAGAGCTCCTGTATTAACATTACTTCCAAACGCAACTTTAAGTTCATTATATGATGTAAATTGCTCTGTTGTAAAATTAAACTCTCCATTTTGGCTAAAGTTACCTTTAGCTGTTTGTTCCTGAATATAACTCATATATTTGGAAAATGAGGGATTTTCTATCACCAGAGGATTCATTCCGGGTAATGTTGAAGAAACAGTTATTGGATTTCTTGGATATATAAGCGGATTATAATTACAATCCGCCACTGAAGATTTTGTCAAAATATTTCCGATCCAAATATGAGGTTGCAATTCCGGCAATACAACAGACTCAAAGCATTCCACTTCCCGTATTTCTGTAAAAGGATCGCTTGCACTGGCTCTAAGCATTATATCCGAATTAGCTTCGTTTCCTGAAGAATCAATTACAGCTGATTTTCTGGACATAATTTCTACATTTGAATTAGTCCCCAAAATATTACCTACAGTTCGTGTCGTATTAATATCAATTACAATATCCTTATTTGGAACAAAATCAATATTCTCTTCTTCCTTAATACAACCTGTAATTGCAAATACACAAAGTATAATTAAGGACAATAGATTTTTATATAAACTTTTCATAAGTGAAAATTTTATTTCATATCAATTATTTATCTGTTGCAAACGTAGTATTGAAGACTGAATTATTATGTACATAGTTGGCTGTAAAGAAGATAGGCACACCAGGAACGTCACGGGTAAATTCTCCTCCATTTATAATGAAGTTTTTAAATTCATCATAACCTTCAACAATTTTAGCTACATCTTGCCCTTTACCCCCGGATACAAATATCTTCATAGAAGACTGAGTCAGTATATCTTTATATTCTGTCGATATATTTAGCTCTCCGTTTACTTTCCCGGCTGTCAATGCTGCTTTAAATGCCGTTTTTAGCTCATTATAGGAATAATCACTTTCGATGGCGATAATTCCCATTCTTCCGAATATAATAGAGTTTATATACACAGGAGTTTGAGTTTGCACAGAGCTAAGATCCCCATTATTAAGAAAGACATTACCATCATAAGGATAATCCATAATTACAGAAAAATTCTTCTGAACTATGCGGGCAAATAATGCTGACTTTGATTTTATTTTTTGGCTATTAACGGATGCATCAAGTTTGAAAACACTTGCAATGTTAACATTAGCTCCAAAAGCTAGCTTAAGTTCCCTGTAATAAGAAAATTCCCTGAAATCGTATTCAAAATAAAGAGACTGTTTACCTGTGAAATTAGGTGATTCAACGGCTTTATTGAGAGACCTGTACATACCGGCCACAGACGGTCTTTGTATATAATCAAAATAATATCGGGGAAATGTATACGATACATCAATGGGATCAACAGGATTGGAAATCCAATTAAAAGTTAAGTCTTGAACGGAAGCTGCGCTGTAAACCCCTCCAACATACAGATTGGAATTAGTAACGGCCATTTCATGGCTGTGATTATCCGATGAACTTTTGAGTATATTATCATTAGGGTGGTAGGATTCATCCCATTCTAAAGAAGAAGTGGGTAAAACGATTGGCTCAGGAACATAGTTAGATGTTGTATCTAATGGAGTTTGCTCTGAATTTTCTTCGGAACAAGAAAATAAAAACAGGCAAGATGTCATTGCTATCACAATAACTCTGCAACAGAATAAAGTTTGGTTTGTCATAATAATTTTTGGCACCTACATACTACTTTACACTTAGATTATTAAAAATATATCTTATATTTGCTATATACATTTATAAATATTGAAAATGGAAAAATTTAACTTGTCAATTATTGATGATGAAGTATCAACACTATACAATGATATGCGTGGTTTAGTTGCTATTGATGGTCATAATAATGTGACTGAAATGTATAATCTTTGTAGAGATTGTGGCATTGATATAGATTTATACTTCTTTGTAGGGTTTGGGTTCCATATTATAGATTTTTCATCAAGTAATATAAATTGTTATGTATATCTTATAGAAAAAGAAAAGTATGGAGACAACTTTGATAAAATATCAAAAAAACTATTAAATGCTGAATCTACAGATATAGTTAAAAAATCATTTTCAGTAGAATTTAATAAACTTGGCAAATATATAAAACGTTTTGATTTATTTGCTGTTACAGAAATGAGTAAATATATTTCAAACATTAATATTGGAGATTAATATAACTCTTTTATTTCATTAATAATACATTTCAATACAATTGGAATATCAGTAATAACATTATCTTTTCCTATTTTATTTGATTTTATATGTTTATCTAATTCATTAAACATTATGTCAAATCGATCTAGTATATTTTGTTTTCCACCTAAATCTATAAGTTTTCTTATATATTCATTAATTGTTATTTCAATATCCTCACTCTCTTGTTCATTTTTTTCAATAGTAATAACTCTTTTATTTGCCATAATATAAAGTATTTAAATTATGGTTTATATATCCTCAATATAACTATAAAATAAGCTGATATTATTTCCCCTTACTTTTCGGTTTCGCGATATTCTTCAAAGCAAGTACGAATTCAGATTGATCTTTATTTTCAATTTTGTTATGTACTTTTTCTTTTACATTTTCAGTATTTAACCCAATCAAGACACTTCCATTAATAAACTTACACACTTCAATAAAGGGATATACTGTGTATTGGGTATCGTCAATATCCGTAATTATACATTGTCTTATTTCGTTTTTAGACACAATCCAAGGCATTATTTCTAGTCCAACAAACATAACACTATCGGATGTAATATAAATCGGTATCGTTGTTGTACCGATTGTTATTTCGGATGTATATTGTATTTTAACTTGCATGTTTAATCAGTTTTTTATAAGTTAATCTATATCCGCTTACGTTGAGCATCAAATGAAGGAAACGTTGCTTCGGTACAAATTTACAAGTATTACGCTTGAATACAAATTCATGTACGTAAAGTTGTAAATGGCTAGGTGATACTACACGATAAACACCTATGATACCACGCTTTAATTGGCTCCAAAAGTTCTCAATATTGTTTGTATGGACTTCACCTCTAACATATTCGCCGATACCATGTCTAACCACGTGATGATCGTAAATTTCATTTAAACATCGGTATGCTCCCCATTCATCGGTATATACGGTAGCAAAAGAATTTGAGAATTTCTGTATTCTTGGCATCAAATCCTTTGAGGTTGTTGATGGAACTACACGTGCCACAACCTTACCGTTTCTTTCAATCATTCCAAATACGGGTGTTTTGTCTTTACAACTTCTACCTTGTGATTTCTTAATCTTTTTGTTTGCGTGACGGTTTTTATTCTTACCTCCAACGTATGTTTCATCCATTTCTATTTCGTTATCTAATACCGACTGATTCTCAAATCTAGAACAAAAACGTATCCGTTGCAACATAAACCATGCTGTCTTCTGTGTGACTCCAATCTCTCGTTGTAATTCCATCGAGGATAAACCTCCTTTGTGTGAAGTATAAAGCCATATTGCAACAAACCAGTCTTGCAATTTAACCTTTGTATTTTCGAATATTGTTCCCGTTTTAATATTGAAATATTTTCCGGTCGATTTACAACGGTATCGATTATTCTTACATTTATACACTTTCGATGTTGAATCGAATGGAGACACAGGGTTACCGTTCCATATTATTTGTTCCAAAAATGAAATACATTTCTGTTCATCCGAAAATGTTCTTATCAATTCTGTTATCGTACTAAATTTGAAATCAATCATTTTTATCAAGTTCATTGTCTTCAACTATTAGTGAAGATGCGTGTATTCTTGATTTCGAGGAAATATAAATTGCTAATGTGTGTTGAAGAAAAACTAAACTTTGCTAAGTTTGAAAATCGTTGAAATAATCGATGCTGGATTTGCTATAAATGGTTATATTTGCGATGTCATAGAAATGTGGCAAACATATTAGAAAACCAAACATCGAAAGTGTTTGACTATTCTCTCTAACGAATCTGGTAAATTTAAACAGGACGAGAATAAGTTGATAGCTCTCATGCCCATTATAGGCGTGAGGCTGTTACTTGTTTTAGTCCAAAGGCTTACCAGAGCCTGTATGTCTTCAAACTAAAGTGCACCAGTCTTACTTAAGTGTTTTGAATTTCAAA
>OGZT01000008.1_pt1 | contig 150328 bp, 130 predicted proteins | sample 1576891 | NCBI WGS metagenome assembly OGZT01 (sample SAMEA3541521, study PRJEB24748) | human gut metagenome | biome: human gut; feature: human-associated habitat; material: faeces | place: China | collected 2012 | reverse complement strand
TTCGCCCGTGAACGTTGTCAGATAGGCAGAGCCTCGCAGCGCCAAAGACCTTTTGGTTCCTTTTGGGGCTTTAGCCAAAAGGAACACAAGCAATCTATGATTGCGCGTAGTTAAATAGCATAATGTAAAAGAACGGTTTTATCAATCTAACTACTGATTGACATTAGTCAGTAGTGTTTATAAAAATCAGTAATAATGGTAGATAATTCTGTAATTTGTATATAGTATAAGCATCTGATTCTTTATAAGTTTGTATTATGAGCAAGAATACTTCACGAGAATCTGAAAGAGGATATAAAGGCATGATTCTTAAATTACTATAAAATAATGACTGATATAAGAGTTCTCTTGTTTATATAAGTGGCAGAAAGTATTTAATGATATATTTTTAAGTTATGACACTTAACTAAAGCGAAAAATAGGTCTTCGACCTTATATATAACTCAACATAGCATTTATGGAAACAAAAAACACAAAAGCATTCGGAACGGAAGCATCCGAAGCTCCATTGAAGGAGATGAATATACAAAGGCGTACAGTAACTCCAAAAGATATTGAGATAGAGATCCTTTATTGCGGAGTTTGCCACTCAGACCTTCATACAGCCCGTAACGACTGGGGCGGAACAGTATATCCTGCGGTTCCCGGACACGAGATTGTCGGACGCGTTACTAATATCGGAAAAGACGTCACTAAATTGAAAGTAGGGGATCTGGCAGCAGTCGGATGTCTGGTCGATTCGTGTTGTGAATGCGACAGTTGTAAGCATGATCTGGAGCAATATTGCCTGAATGGCTTTACCGGAACATACAATTCACCCGATAAACATTTGGGAGGAGTGACATATGGTGGTTATTCGGAGAGGGTAGTTGTTGATGAACACTTTGTTCTGAAAGTACCTGCAAATCTGAATTTGCCGGCAGTAGCTCCGTTACTTTGCGCCGGAATTACAACATGGTCTCCCCTCAGACACTGGAATGTAGGAAAAGGTAGTAAAGTGGCTGTAGTTGGTTTAGGCGGGCTTGGGCATATGGCGATAAAACTTGCTAAAGGTCTGGGAGCAGAAGTAACCTTGTTCTCAAGAACTCCTTCCAAAACTCAGGATGCCTTGGATTTGGGAGCAGACCATGTGGTTATATCTACCGATGCTGGGCAAATGGAGTCTGTACATGGCAGTTTTGACCTCATTGTGGATACTGTGCCTTATGTGCATGACGTGAACCCATATGTTGCAACATTGAATATTAACGGAACACTCGTGCTGGTAGGTTATCTGGGACCGCTAGACCCGATGTTGAATACTGTGCCTATGATTATGGGGCGTAAAACAGTTGCAGGCTCGGTGATCGGAGGCATTGCCGAAACTCAGGAATTGTTGGATTTCTGTGGTAAACACAACATTGTTTCGGAGATCGAAATGATCAATATGCAGGACATCAATACTGCATACGAAAGAATGCTGAAGAGTGATGTGAAGTATCGGTTTGTAATAGATATGGCTTCTTTGAAAGCTTAAAAGAATATATCCTTTTCGGAACGGTATAAATACAAAGGGTCTGATTAAATCAAATTTAATCAGACCCTTTTTTATTGTCTTCTTTGTAAATATTGAAATTATGTAATCGGATCTTAACAGAAACGAAAGGTTAACAAAATATAAATAGATGTCTTTTGCGCTAGAATTAATTTATTACATCTTATGCAAAAGAAGACATTTCTATTATTGGCGATATTAATCTGTTGGGGTAGCCTTTTTGCCCAAAGCGGAGGGATTATATCGGGAATTGTTAAGGATCAGAACTCGGTTTCGCTGCCCGGTGCGACTTTAACTCTCGATAAATACAACCGATATACGATATCCGATCAGAATGGATACTTTGAGTTTTTAAATGTTCCGGCAGGAACTTATCAGGTTGAAGTCTCTTATATAGGTTTTCAGAAAACCGGAGTAACCGTAAATGTCGGTTCGGGAAATAATACCGTACAAAACATAATCCTGCAGGAAGGAGCTGTTCAGGGTAAAGAAGTGGTAGTAATGGGTGAAATGCTCCGTGGACAGGCTAAAGCCCTGAACCAGCAGAAGACCAATTCGAATATATCCAATGTAATATCTTCCGATCAGGTCGGGCGTTTTCCTGATGCAAATATCGGAGATGCCCTCAAACGGGTTCCCGGGATAACCATGCAGACCGATCAGGGTGAAGCCCGTAATATTATCATCCGCGGACTAGCTCCCGAACTTAATTCAGTTACACTAAACGGTAACCGTATTCCATCGGCGGAAGGTGATAACCGTAATGTTCAAATGGACTTGATCCCGTCGGAAATGATATCGAATATCGAAGTCAGTAAAACCCTAACCCCCGATATGGATGCAGATGCCATTGGAGGTTCTGTTGATCTGGTAACCCGTGCTACACCTAATAAGCAACGTATTTCGGCTACGATATCGGGAGGTTATGTTCCTATTCGTGAGAAAGCCATGTATTCTGGGTCTTTTGTATATGGCAACCGCTTCTTCGAAAATAAATTAGGGGTTGTTGTAAGCGGGTCTTTGCAGAACAAAGATTATGGCTCGGACAATATAGAAGCTGTATGGAAAGAAGGAAAGAAAGACAATGTATATGTTTCTCAATTTGATATCCGCAAATACGATGTGCAGAGAGTACGCAGGAGTATATCTTCGGCATTGGATTATAAAATAAACAGCAATAACAGTTTGGCGGCGGATATTATATATAACTGGAGAGCGGATCGTGAAAACAGATACAGAACCAGATATAAGATCAAAGAAGCTGATAACGAATCGGGGTACACAAGTGATGTAAGAAGAGAAACCAAGGGTGGAATAGATAATGATAAGAATAAAAACCGCAGGCTTGAAGATCAGCGGGTGCAGAATTATTCATTGAGAGGACAGCATCTTCTTTCGAATAAATTTGATCTGGACTGGAATCTGAGCTATTCGAAAGCCAGCGAAGATCGCCCGAATGAGCGTTATATTATGTTTGAACAAAAATCGGTTGAGACCTCTCAGGATTTAACAGATCAGAGACATCCGTCTATTCTGACAAAAGGAGAGAGCACGGATAAAATGAAATTTAAAGAATTGACTGAAAATCATAATTATACCGATGAAGAAGAATATTCGGTAAAGGTGAATGCACGTATGCCGTTTTCGGTTGTAGAGGATCAGAAAGGCCGCCTTCGTTTCGGTCTGAGAGGACGTTTCAAAAATAAAGACAGAGATAATATATTTTATGAATACGAGCCTGTTACAGCGATTGGCGTTTTATCTTCGGTTCCGACAAAATATTGGAAAGGAGATGGGTTTAATCCCGGTTCGAAATATGTTCCCGGAACATTTGCTTCTGCTTCTTATTTAGGAGGGCTTAATTTGAAAGATGCTTCGCAGTTCGAAGAATCACCTGTCCCTTTAGAGTATCTGGCAATAAATTATCATGCAAAAGAGCAAATCGTAGGAGGTTACCTGCGTTGGGATCAAAACATTACAAATGATTTTCTGGTTATAGTAGGGGTAAGGGCAGAGAATACCCATATTGATTATACCGGTAATAAGATGCTGGAGGCTGATGATGAGATTACAGCCGAAAAAGTAAGCCGTACCAATTCGTACTTTAATTTATTCCCGAGTTTGACAGTCAAATACAATGCCGCAGAAAATCTGGTGTTGAGGGGGGCATATACAACATCTATCGCCCGTCCCAATTATTACAGTCTTGTGCCATATACTAATATCTCGCAGAGTAATGAAGAAATATCCATCGGTAATCCGGATTTAAAGGCTACTTATGCTCATAACTTCGATTTGAGTGGCGAGTATTATTTCAAATCGGTTGGGCTTATCTCGGCGGGAGTATTCTATAAGAACCTGAAAAATTTCATTTATAAATACACGAACATCAGTTATACAGCCGATAATTTTGCTGCTGATTTTCCGGATATCCCTAGTCCTATACCTGCAGACAAAGATTGGGTATACAGCGAATACCGGAATGGTAAAGGTGTAGATGTATTCGGTTTGGAACTGGCTGTGCAACGCAAGCTCGACTTCCTGCCCGGCGCATTTCTGAAAAATTTTGCAGTGTATCTTAACTATACATATACATGGTCGCAAACCAAGGGGATCTGGGATAGTGAAGGTAACGAACGTAAGGATATCAGCCTTCCGGGAACTGCTCCTCATATGTTCAACGCTTCGTTGTCGTGGGAGAATAAGAAATTTTCGGCACGGGCTTCATTGAATTTTACATCTGACTATATTGATGCTCTCGGCGGATCGGCATTCGAGGATAGTTATTATGATAAGCAACTGTTTCTGGATGTGAATGCCTCGTATAAGATAACACCTCAATTCAGAATATTTGCAGAAGCGAATAATCTGACTAACCAACCTCTTAGATATTATCAGGGCGAAAAGAACCGTGTAATGCAGTTAGAGTACTACAAGCCCGTGTTTAATATGGGACTTAAATATGATTTCTAATAAATATTCAGATATATGAAAATAAGCAAAGTTATAGGTCTTGTATTTCTGTGTTTTCTGACATTCGGATTAAATGCGCAGAACAAAATCTCGGAAAAGAAAGAGCTTGAAGATAGTTTTAACTTCATTATTGCTACCGACTTGGGGCGTAATGGTAGATACGATCAAAAACCGATTGCCGAACTGATGGGTGAAACTGCTAAAGCCGTTGATGCCGAGTTCATCATATCATCGGGAGATACACACCATTACATTGGCGTTGAAAGTTTATCCGATCCCCTTTGGATGACCAATTTCGAATTGATATACTCTCATCCCGAGTTACAGCTGGAGTGGTATCCTCTGTTGGGTAATCATGAGTACAGAGGAAATACTCAGGCGGTAATAGATTACAGTAAAATAAGCCGTCGCTGGTGTATGCCCGACAGATATTACACTCAGGTTTATCAGTTGAAGAATGGAGAGTCATTGCGGATAGTTTATATCGACACTCCTCCGTTAATCGACAAATATCGTAATGAAAGCGACAAATACCCCGATGCCGTAAAGCAGGATATGGATAAGCAGCTGGCTTGGCTTGATGCAACATTAAAGGCATCAACCGAAAAATGGAAAGTAGTGGTAGGGCATCATCCTATTTATGCCGAAACTCCTAAAGATGACAGCGAACGGGCTGATATGCAAAAGAGAGTGGGTCCTATTTTGAAAAAATACAATGTAGATATGTATATCTGCGGTCACTTGCATACATTTCAGCACCTGAAAATGAAAGACAGCAAAATCGATTATGTCGTAAATTCGTCAGGATCGCTCAGCCGCAGCCCCAAAGCGATAGAGGGCACGGTATTCTGCAGCGGCGAAACAGGATTTTCGGTTTTCTCTGCAACAGATAAGGAGATTGTTTTATATATGGTCAACAACAAGGGTGAAATTATACATGAAGTAAAGAGATCCCGTTGATAAACGTTGGAAAAGAATAGCAGGGTCATCGATTTCCTATATGAGAATTTATGACCCTGCTTATTGTTTTGTACCTGATTCTTTAAATGTAATCATATCGTAATTGCTTTGAAACATAAATCGGTGAAATTTGAAGCCATATATAATACAAACATAATAAGTATGAAAAATAAAAGACTGGCTGCGATAGATATAGGTTCTAATTCGGTACGATTGTTAATTACAGATGTGATTGATTACAAGGGAAGTCCTTTTTTTAAGAAGGATATTTTTATACGTATCCCCCTTAAGTTGGGTGAAGATACATTTACCAACGGTTATATCAGTGAACTGAAAGCCGAGAAACTGGCGACTTTACTCATGTCGTTCAGAGGAATCATTGAAATAAATGATGTCGATTGCTGGAGAGTATGCGCTACTTCGGCGATACGTGAAGCCAATAATATGAAAGAAGTGGTAGATCTCGTTTATTTGAAAACAGGGATCGCTATTGAAGTAATTAATACAGTTGAGGAAGCCCGATTTATACTGATAAACAGCATCGAACAGAATATGGATGACGATAGAGCCTATCTGTTTACAGATGTGGGAGGCGGCTCTACCGACTTGATCCTGTTTTATCAGAAAAAAGAAATTGCAGCAGCATCGTTTCGCATAGGTACATTACGTACTCCCGAGTTTATAGACGGTAAAGAGCAAGGCGAATGGCTGGAAATGAAAAACTGGATACTTCAGCATTGCCGCGAATTTCCGAAAGTGTCACTAGTGGGGTCGGGTGGAAATATAAATAAAATAGATTCCCTCCTCAGGCGCTGCGGACGTATCAAACGGGAAGAGCTGGTCTCTTTTGCACGGGTTCTCAGAGGAATGTCTATCGAAGAACGTATCGTTAAATACAATATGAATACCAACCGGGCAAACGTTATACTTCCCGCAATTCATATCTATCTGAAAATAATGAAAATGGCTCGGGCTTTGTCTGTCGAAACACCTATAATAGGGGTGTCAGATGGTATTATTAAAGATCTATATATCCGGCAATTCGGAAAAGAGAAAATAGTTGCTCAGTCTTAATAAGTTCTTCATCGTTTATACATCATTTTGTCGCAATGTTTTTATTATTTTGATAACACCAAAATTTATACATTGTGACAAACGTAAAACACCACAAAACTATTGTTCTTTCAGATATTCATCTGGGATCCAGATGGTCGAAAGCAAAAGAAGTTACTAGATTTTTAAAAGAAAATACTTGTGACAACCTCATTCTCTGCGGAGATATTATTGATGGATGGAACTTGGCTCGCGGAAAGAGCAAAAAGTGGAAAAGAAAGCATACCAAATTTATAAAACTACTGCTTACGATTCAGCACAAAACAAAAATCACTTACTTGAGAGGAAATCACGATGATTTTCTGGATGCTGTAGTGCCTATGGCTTTTCAGAATATAAAAATCGTAAAAGACCTTGTCTACGAAAGCGGAGGCAAGCGTTTTTATATCCTTCACGGAGATGTTTTCGATACGGTTACGAGCCGTTTCAGCTGGCTGTCTAAGATAGGAGATGTCGGATATACCCTGCTGCTTTGGCTCAACAGGAGATATAACGACCGCAGGGCGAAGAAGGGGCTGCCGTATTATTCTTTATCAAAAGAGATAAAAAATAAAGTGAAAACATCGGTTTCCTACATCAGTGATTATGAACAGCATATAGTAGAAATAGCACGTGCCAGAAAATGCGACGGGGTTATATGCGGTCATATTCATCACCCGGAGATGCGTTATTACGACGAAATCCTGTATATGAATTCGGGAGACTGGGTAGAGTCTATGTCTGCACTGACCGAAGATTATAACGGAAACTGGGATTTGGTTTATTATGAGCAGGAAGAAACTGTAAAGAACCGTACCGAGAGCCTGAATCCTCAATTAATTCCTTTGAGCGTATGAAATATCTTTTTATAGTACAAGGCGATGGTCGAGGACATATGACTCAGGCTATAGCCTTATCCGAAATGTTGAGACGCAATGGGCACGAAGTAGTGGAAGTCCTTGTTGGAAAGAGTAAAACACGCTCTATCCCTGACTTTTTTTATAAACGGATAGGGGCTCACTGTCGGGTATACGATACTCCGTCTTTTATCTTCAGAAAAAACCAGAAAGAAATACATCCTCTGAAAACGCTGGTGTATAATATCCATCCCAAAAGGTTGAGAAGATATAAAAAGAGTATCGAAAAAATTAATCTCAGAATTAAAAAGACAATGCCCGATGTAGTGGTTAATTTTTACGAAATATTAGCCGGATTGTCTCACCTCCGATTTAGTATTGATGTGCCGTTTATTAATATAGGACATCAGTATTTGATAAAACACCCCGATTATCCACATGCCAAAGGCGATGGGCAGGGGCTCATGCTTTTCCGTCTGCACACACTGCTTTCGGGTATAGGGGCAACTAAAACTCTGGCTCTTTCTTTCTATCCGCTGAAAGACTATGTGCCGGACAGAATAGCTGTAGTTCCTCCTTTGTTGAGAAAAGAAGTCTTGTCTCTGACTCCGTCCGACGGAGATTATATTTTGGGTTATATCTTGAATCAGGGATATGAAAATGAGGTTAAAGAGTGGCACAAAGACCATCCCGATACGGAGTTGAATTTCTTTTGGGATAAAAAAGATGCCGACCCTGAAACCGTCATCAGAAAAGGTCTGGTAATGCATCAGCTTGATGATGAAAAATTTCTCCAATATATGGCCGGGTGTAAAGGGTATATTACTACAGCCGGATTCGAGTCTGTATGCGAAGCTATGTATTTGAATAAACCGGTGATGATGATACCCGTACATGTCGAACAGGAGGTCAACGCTGCCGATGCCCAATCTACAGGAAGAGGTATCACCGGAACAAGTTTTAATGTAACCGAACTGCTTTCTTATATCGACCGTCGTAAAGGTGCGGATAATACCGAATTTCGCGAATGGGTGGATAGGGGTGAAGAATTATTCCTTAGGCATCTGACTACACTCGTATAATTGTACTTACCCCGAAAATTTACGGGTAAGATCAATGAATCTTTCTAAATGGAGATCGCTGTGAGCTGATGATATAAAGTTAGATTCGAACTGAGATGGAGATATATAAATATTTGCCGCAAGCATATACCTGAAAAAACGGGCAAAACGCTCCGTGTTACACTTTTTCACATCAGTGAATGATTGTACTTCGCTGTCAGAGAAAAACAGCGTAAACATAGATCCTATGAAGTTTATCTGTATGTCTTTTGACAGGGTTTCAGCTTGTAATGCAGACAGGAAAGCTTCTGATTTTTCTTCCAGATCCTTATAAAAACCGCTGTCTTCGAGAATCTCTATTGCATTTATACCGGCAGTCATAGCAATCGGATTTCCCGATAGTGTTCCCGCCTGATAAACCGGTCCGCACGGAGCAAGCATGTTCATAATTTCCTCTCTGCCGCCAAATGCCGCCGCCGGAAAACCTCCACCTACAATTTTTCCTAAAGTAGTCAGATCGGGAGTGATCCCAAAGCGTTTTTGTGCTCCTCCGATCGACAGCCTGAATCCGGTGATCACTTCATCAAAAATAAGTAAAGACCGATATTGTAATGTGATTTCTCTCAGAAATTTCAGAAAATTGTCTTTAGGTATCACTACACCCATATTAGCAGGAACAGGCTCTACAATAATGGCGGCAATGTCATACCCTTTCTCGGAGAATAGCTTTCGTAAGCTTTCTGTATCATTAAAAGGAAGACTGATTGTGTATCGTGTAAAGCTATCGGGTACTCCTGCTGAAGAAGATCCTCCCAGACTGGCGACTCCCGAGCCTGCCGACACCAGCAAATAATCGGCATGACCGTGATAACACCCGTCGAATTTGATAATAATATTACGCTTTGTAAATCCCCGTGCAAGCCGTATTGCACTCATTACAGCTTCAGTTCCCGAGTTTACAAACCTGACTTTCTCCATGGAAGGGACATGCTTATTGACCAACCGGGCTAAAACTGTTTCCTGAATGCTTGGTATACCATAGCTTGTTCCGTTGGCAATGGATTTGTAAACCGCATCTTGTACTTTCGGATGGGTATGTCCTTGTATAAATACTCCCCACGACAGGCAATAGTCGGTAAATGTATTGTTATCTATATCGGTAAGTGTTACCCCTTCGGCTTTTTTAATGAAAAGAGGTGACTCTCCGATACTCTTCAATGCCCTGACAGGACTGTTTACTCCTCCCGGGATATATTTAATAGCTTGTTCGTAAGCCTTTATTGATTCTTGTCTGTTCATATTACCGTAGTTTGGTGAAGAACGGCTTGCCGCTGCCATTCTTTCAGATTTTCGATTTCTTGGTTTATGATTATTTCCGCTTGTTTCACTTCCTTTTCGCGTAAGCGGATATTCGATTGAACGGTTTGCTCTATATCATCGAGGTTAAGGAGTTCTATTCCGGCTCTGCCTTTCAGCGAAGGGTCTACATCCCTCGGAAATGCCAGATCAAATATGATCAATGATTTAGACTCCTCTATGTCTTCCGTATTGATTATAAGATGAGGGGCTGATGTCGCGCAGATCAGTACATCGGTTTGTTGGAGCAATGATTTCTTTTCACCGAAAGGGATAACTTCCGAGCCATATTTTTGAGCTATATCAATTGCTTTGTTGTAATTGCGGTTCGACAAAAACAGATGCTTTGCACCTTGCGATTTCAGGTATTTGAATATATCTTCCGTCAGTTTATTAACTCCGATAATACTTACTGTTTTCTTGTTTAAATCGATATGGCGGTCTTTCAGTATTTGTATTGTTGCAAGACTATGAGACATGGCTCCTTCCGAAATATGCGTTTCGGTTCTGACCCGTTTCCCTGTATGTATGGCTGTCTGGAAGAGCTTATGCAGGTGAGACGACAGTTTGTATTCGCCGCAGGCTGTCTGGTATGCGTTCTTTAACTGTCCTTGTATTGCCCTTTCGCCGATGAGTCCCGATTCGAGACCCGATGCTACCCTGAATAAATGTCGGGCAGTGTTTTCCGATATTTCCTTATCACCCCAATATACTTCTGTGCGGTTGCAGGTATGCAGGTATACATGCGGGATTTTTGCATCTATATGCATCAGTCTGCTGAGGTTTTCTCTTTCGGATACCGTATAATCGTGGTGATTTATAGTTTGAAAATTTATCATTTATTTCAATTCATAATTGCATTAAAAAGATCCGTTCAAAAATAAGCCCGGATCATTTTCTTACCTGATTTTGATGCTTCCGTCTTCAACCAGCTCCTGTACCCTGTTTCGGATTCCGATAGACTGGTGTACATTTTGAGCATTGGATGCTATGGCAATTGTAACATTTCCGTTTTTATATATGGCAGGAGAGGTGAAATCGCATTCAATCGGGTCATCACATACACTAGCCAGAATGCTCCGTTCTTCACATTCTTTTTTTATAGTATGGTTCAGCTCCTTATTTTCGGTACATATATACACCAAAAAAGCACCTTCCAGATCCTCTGTAGAATATCTTTTCTGAACAAGAGTAAAAGGCAGATTATTGAATCCTTTGTGAAATTCGGGAGCGATAATAGTCGCTTTATCTGTAAATCGGTATAATATAGATGCTTTATGATAGCCTACATTACCACCTCCTATCAGTAATATTTTTTTTCCTGTTATATTGATGGATATAGGAAGAAATAAGAGATCTTCTCTGTTCATATTTTTCTTTTTTTTTGATCTTATCTGCGGTGCAATCCGCATTCCTTGTGTTCGGGATTCTCCCACCACCAGCGTCCGGCTCTGATATCTTCGCCCTCTGTTATCGCACGGGTACACGATTGGCATCCGATACTCGGAAAACCTTTATCGTGGAGCTTATTGTAGGGAATCTGATGTGTTTTGATATACGACCATACATCAGTCTCGCTCCAGTCTGCCAGCGGGTTTATCTTTATCAGTTGATTCGCTTCGTCCCATTCCACAGGCTGAATACCTGTTCGGGTGACAGACTGTTCGTGCCGCAATCCGCATATCCACACATCCAGCCCTGACAATGCCCTGAGCAATGGTTCTATCTTTTTTACCTTACAACATTCCTTTCGTTTATCCACACTTTCGTAGAAACTGTTTACCCCGTTCTTTTTGTAAAATAGTTCTACATTTTCGGCGTTCGGAAAGTATACATCCAATTTGATATTGTATTTGATGTTGGTCTTGTCGATAAGCGAATATGTCTCAGGAAACAAGCGTCCTGTATCTATGGTGAAGATACGTGCATCACGATCTATCTTTACAATGATGTCGGTCAGTACCTGATCTTCCAATCCGAGACTCGAAGCCAAAGCTATCCGTCCTTTATACTCATGTAAGAAGAAGGAGAGCAGTTCTTCCGGCGATGAGTCTTTGAAACGGATATTCAGCTGATCTATATATTCTGTATTCATATCAACTTCCTGTTAGATAGTAAATATCTCTTCTTCGATAGGAGCTACAATCATACCTGCTCCGACTGTTTCGAAGGTATTCTGATCTATTATCACAAGGCTGCCCGTAACTCGGTTATTAGCGTATAAGTCGTACTTCAAAGGTTTGGATGTCTTGATTGATATATAGCCTATATCGTTCATTGCGAGTTGATCAACCTCAGTTATATTTTCCAATGTGTTTATATTTACCTTATAGCTGATATCTTTTACAATACCAAGAACTTCGTCTGTTGTATGTCTGATAATGTAGCGTCCTCCGGTATATAACGGGCGGTGATTGAGCCAGCAGACCATCAGCGATACATTTGCATTGAGATTGGGTTGTTCGTCCGATTTTACAATCATGTCACCCCGGCTGATATCTACATTGTCGGCCAGGCGTATCGCTACCGATTGTGGAGAAAAGGCTTCCCCTAGAGATTTTTCAGCCTCATCTATTGCCGTAATAGTCGATTGTGTAAATGAAGGAAGAATAGTTACCTTATCTCCTGTTTTGAAACTTCCGGAGGCAATACGTCCGGCGTATGCCCTGTAATCGTGAAAATTATCGCTTTGCGGACGTATAACATACTGTACCGGCAGACGAGCCGGTAACTCGCTTTCGTCTGCACGCACAGGCAGAGTTTCGAGCAATTGGAGCAATGTACTGCCTTTGTACCACGGAGTATGCTGAGAACGGTCTACTACATTATCGCCGTCCCGTGCCGAGATGGGTATAAAGTGTATGTTCCTGAGTTGGAGCTTTTCGGCTATAATTTTGTATTCCGCTTGTATTTTATTGAATACTTCCTCCGAAAAATCGACCAGATCCATTTTGTTTACTGCAAGTATTACATTCGGTATTTGCAGGAGTGACGCCACGTATGAGTGGCGTTTGGTTTGTTCGATAATTCCGTTTCGAGCATCAACCAGGATGATGGCAGCATCTGCTGTAGATGCTCCGGTGACCATGTTACGGGTATATTCTATATGCCCGGGCGTATCGGCAATAATGAATTTGCGTTTAGGTGTTGCAAAATAGCGGTATGCCACATCTATGGTTATGCCCTGTTCGCGTTCGGCTCTTAATCCGTCGGTCAGCAATGCGAGGTTTACCTCTTCGTTTCCTAGACGTTCGCTTGCACTTTTCACGGCTTCGAGCTGATCTTCGAAAATAGATTTGCTGTCGTATAATAAACGCCCGATTAAAGTGCTTTTTCCGTCATCTACGCTTCCTGCTGTCGTGAAACGCAATAATTCCATATCTAAATATCCACTCATGATAGTTGTTTCTTTTTTTGATGAAAAATAAGGTCTTAGCTTTGGTGAGAACTGAGATTTAAAAATAGCCTGCTTTTTTACGGTCTTCCATAGCTGCTTCCGAACGTTTGTCGTCTGCTCTTCCTCCCCTTTCGGTAACACGGGATGAGGCTATTTCATTGATAATATCTTCCAGAGAATTGGCTTCCGAAACAGTTAAGCCCGTACATGTAATATCTCCGATTGTGCGGCAGCGAATCCTTTTTTTGATTATCTTCTCTTCTGGCTTCAGTTTCATAAACGGATAATGAGCCAGCCATACGCCGTCCCGTTCAAATACATCCCGTTCGTGGGTATAATATAGGTTGGGTAATTCGATGTTTTCCTGTAGAATGTATTGCCATATATCCATTTCTGTCCAGTTACTCAGGGGAAAAACACGGAAATGTTCGCCCAAATGTTTCTTCCCATTGAATATATTCCATAATTCGGGACGTTGATTTTTTGGATCCCATTGCCCGAACTCGTCACGGTGAGAGAAAAAACGTTCCTTGGCTCGGGCTTTTTCCTCGTCTCGTCGTGCGCCTCCAAGAGCCGCATCGAATTTGTATTTTTCGAGAGAATCCAGAAGCGTCACAGTTTGCAATTTGTTTCGGCTGGCATTGTATCCTTGTTCTTCCACCGCTTTTCCCGAGTCTATAGATGCTTGTACCGATCCAACAATGAGTTTTACACCTAACCGTTTAACCAGATCATCACGAAAAGTGATTGTTTCTTCAAAATTATGTCCTGTGTCGATGTGTAAGAACGGAAAAGGTATCGCAGACGGATAAAAAGCCTTGTAAGCCAGATGAGCCATTACGATGGAATCTTTGCCTCCCGAAAATAACAACACGGGCTTTTCGAATTGTGCAGCGACTTCCCGCAATACGTATATTGATTCCGATTCGAGTTCTTTCAGATGGGTAAGTTTATTTTTCATATTGAAGAGTTTTGTTGTTGACGTATGAAATCTTTAGCATAATAAGTTATAATGTATTTGGCTCCTGCCCGTTTCATGGCAGTAAGGCTTTCGAAGAATATCCGTGCCTCATCAAAGAAACCCTGAGCAGCTCCTGATTTCAGCATCGAATATTCACCTGATACCTGATATGTAACCAGTGGATAATCGGGAAACAGCACAGATGCTCTTTGTACAATATCGAGGTAGGCCATAGCAGGTTTTACCATTATCCAGTCCGCTCCTTCCTCGATATCGGCAGCCGTTTCTTCCAATCCTTGATTTGATGTGCGAAAATCCATTTGGTATGACTTACGGTCGCCGAAAGATGGAGTAGAACCTGCTGCGTCTCTGAACGGCCCGTAAAAAGCCGATGCGTATTTTGCAGAATAAGCGAGAATCTTAGTGTTTAAATTCTCTTCGCTCAATCGTCTTTTTATTGCTTCCACCTGCCCGTCCATCATCGAAGACGGCGCAACAAAATCGGCTCCGGCTATAGCGTGCTGATAAGCCATTTCGGCAAGTAAGGGCAGGGTAGAATCGTTGTCGACATCGTGATTGTGAAGAAGTCCGCAATGTCCGTGGGATGTATATTCGCATAAACAGACATCCGTGAATATAACCACTTGCGGATAATGATTTTTTATTGCTATTACCGCTCTGCTGATTATATTATCGGGAGTGTATGCGGGGCTTCCCGTTTCGTCCTTTTTATTATCGTCGATAACTCCGAACAAGAGTATCTTATTGATACCGAGAGATAACAGGTCTTCGATGTCAGTAAGAAGAAGATCAATTGAAAAATGGAAAACTCCTTTCATTGAGGATATTTCGTGTTTAATATTATCTCCTTCAACGATAAAATACGGATATATAAGATCTTCGGCATGAATATGTACATCTGCATACCGGTCTCTGGTTTCGGGGGTGGTTCTATATTGTCTGAATCGTTTCATTTTATACTTTTACTGAGTGCTGATGCAGTTGTTTTTCCTTTTGTTATTATTTCTATATCGGATGGTATCTCTTTGTATATATCCATAAAAGCATCGACACCTGATGGTGATGAAAAGACGATTTTATCATAAACGGATAAATCCTGAACGGTTGTTTTTTCATTTTGTGTATTATAATATACGGGTATATCAAAGACCTGATTTCCCAGATCTGTTAATTCGTCTGATAAGTATTTCAACCCTTTATCGGAACGGGGCAGTAAGATATTTTTGTTGCTGATCGATTGGTCTTTAAAAAAGCGGATGATGCCTTCGGCTGATTCCGTAGTGGATTCAAAATCCGTAGTTATGCTAAAGCCTGCCAATACCGACGATGTCACTTTGCCGACTGACGCTATCTTGACATGATTAAGCGTGCGTATATCCTTATGCATTTCTTTGAATGTTTCGAAGAAATATTGTACACCATATCGGCTGGTAAAAATAATCCAGTCTGTATTTTTGATGTTTTCGATAGAGCTGATCAGAGCGGCATTATCTTTATTCTTGTCAATTTTGATAAGCGGAGTATGTGTGATTTCTCCGAGATGCGTATATTCATCTTTCGAAGAGCCTGTTATCAATACTTTTGGGATTGGGATATTGCTCTCGAAAGCAACTACTTTCCCTATAATAATAACTACAGGTGTCGGATACTTTATCTGTTCTTTGGCTAATCTTCCTAAAGTCGAATAAAATATTTTCTGGTCTGGAAGAGAAATATTGTGTACCAAAGCCACAGGAGTGTGCTCCGGTAAGCCTTTTTTGATTGCAGCAGTTGTTATAGCTGTATAATTATTTCCGCCCATATAATAAACCAAAGTGTCGGCATCTGGAACTTGCAGATTATCAATTGAATGTCCTGTAACAAAAGCAACTGAAGACGCAATGCCCCTATGTGTAAGAGGAATGTGTGTGTAAGCGGATAATGCTATTGCAGCGGAAATTCCCGGTATAACACGCACGGTTACATAACGGCTTTGAAGAAAATCTATCTCTTCCCGCCCGTGAGCAAAAACCATAGGGTCTCCTCCTTTGAGTCTTACTACCGATTTTCCACTGATTGCGGCTTCATGAATTAATTCGTTGATTTCATGCTGATTATAACTATGATTGCCAAACCGTTTGCCGACATAAATTTTTATAGCCGGATATTTATTCAGAAAATCACGGTCGAGAAGGTCATCATGAAAAATCACATCGGCATCAGACAAAGCTTTGTCGCCTGCTATTGTCAATAAATCGGGATTCCCGGGACCAAAACCTACCAGAGTTACCTGTCCGTACTTTTTTCTTATATCATGAGATTCGAATAATTCTTGAAGATCGATTCTTCCTGATTTTGCTGTCACGGCTAAGTTTCCTTGCAGCGGATGCGTTCTGAATGGTAATACTTCGGCTGTCCTGTTGGTTAAACCAAGTCGTTTCAGAGCGCATGAGGCAACTATTAACGCATCTATCTTACCCTCGTCTACCTGTTGTATTCGTTCTTCGATAGTGCCTCTGATGCTGATAACAGTTACATCGGGGCGTATTTTTCCAAGTTCGGCTTTACGGGTTGGGGAACTTGTTCCGACTTTCGATCTGGGAGGAAGTTGAGCCAGAGTCAGATTGCCTCGGCTCACCAAAGAATCTGTTTTGTCAAAAGCCTCGAATAATGCCAGTAATTTAATTCCTTGAGGCAGTGGATAAGGCAGGTCTTTGGCTGAATGTATTATAATATCCGCTTCGTCATTTAACAAAAGTGTATCCAGTTCACGGGTGAAAAAATCCGGAGCGATCTTGTTCATCAGTGATATCTGCTTATTTTTATCCCCGTAAGAATCCATTGTGATGAGTTCGTATACGACAGACGGAAAGTATGAAAGTACTTCTTTGATCTGAAGTATGGATAACGGACTTTTTCGTCCTCCTACTTTAATGTATTTACTGTCTCTCATTGTATTTTATTCTTTGAAAACCGGTTGGTGGCAAACCTGCCTGCTATACTCAATATCAGGACTATAATGGTTAAAAGCAATGCTGCTGCATATGCTCTTTCCCTGACTTCAGGAATGGGGCTGCTCAGTTGAAAAAATACCGATAAAGGAAGAGTTGCCGCCGGCTGGTTTAGTGATGTCGGTATATTGTCGGTAAAACCGGCTGTAAACATAACCCCTGCCGCATCACCGATAGCCCGCCCGATAGAGAGTAGCGTGGCGGTGACAATCCCCGGAGCGATCTGTCTTAATATTACTTTGCCTGTTTCGAGTTTTGTGGCTCCCAGTGAGTAACTGGCGTCAATGAGGTCTTTCGAAACGGAACGGGCGACTTCGTCCATCGACCGTATAAAGATGGGTATGATAAGCAATGTGATCACAATAATACCTCCTAGCAAAGATGTTTTCAGCCCGAAGAATATCATAATTGTAAAAGCAAAAGCTCCATAAACAATAGATGGTATACCGAATAATACATCGAAGGAGAGTCTGGTGAGGTAAGCCAGCTTAGAATCTTTCCGTAGATAGATGTTCAGATAGAATACAACAGGAATACTGATACCTAATCCCAGCAGTGTTGCCCCCGATACGATCAGAGCTGATCCGGTAATGGCATTGAGTATACCTCCTTCTTTACCAAGATAAAACCCTCCGCCGGGAAGCTCCGAAATCATTTCCCATGTGATAGACGGAATTCCGTTTTTGGCTATAGTCCACACAATACTTGCAAAAAAGCCGAAAACGATGAGCGTTGCGATGAACATCAGCAGATTAAATATCTTTTCTTCTATAAATTTAAATTTCATAGCTTGAATTTTTTCTCTACCTGTTGTAGTATTATTCGTGATACAGCATTAAAAATCAGTATGATGACAAACATGATCAAAGCGGCAAACATCAGAGCCGATTCGTATGTAGGGAGCGATAGCATCTCTCCATAGTTATTGGCTATCAGAGCCGGTAAAGGATAGCAGCTGTCGAAAACCGAAGACGGAGTGTTCAGCATATTTCCACAGACCATCAGTACAGCCAGTGTCTCGCCAAATGCACGGGATATGGCTAGTACTACCGATGCTATAATGCCCGGCATAGCTTTACGGACAACCACCATGCGTGATGTCTGCCAGCGGGTTGCTCCTAAAGATGTCGATGCATCTTTGAAATCTTTGGGTACGGTTGCAAATATTTCTATAAATAAACTGACCAGTAGCGGGATAATCATTACACTGAGCACTATCCCTCCCGCTAACACGGTATATCCGCTTGTGTAGTCGACAAAGTGAGGGCCTATAACATCGGCTATCCACGGAACTATAATCAGTGTCCCCCACAACCCGTAAACCACCGAGGGGATTCCCGCCAGAATATCGAGTACCGGAAAAATGATTTTTTTGATAAGGGGATGGGCGTTTTCAGTCAGAAACAGAGCGGTGAGCAATGATATAGGGAGGGCAATCGCAACAGCCAGAATTGTTACATACAGCGAGCTGATAATAAATGAATAAAAACCGAATTTACCGGAAATAGGCTGCCATTCAGATCCCGATATTAATCCCCATATACTATTGTTTTCTAATATGGAGGAAGATTTCAGATACAAACCAACGGCCATGGTTATAAGAATAAGAAGTGAGACTATGGTTAATCCGAACATAGTCCCCTTTGCTATCTTGTTTTTTAATATTCGTTTCTTCAGTAAAAGTGTTGACATTTAGATGTAAGTAAGTGACCTGAGTTGTTTTATTTTAAATTTTCGTTTTCAGCTTTCAGTTTCTCTTGAGACAGACCGATATAACCAGTTTCTCCTGCATATTTCTGTCCTTCGGTAAGGATGTACTTTAAAAATTCAATCACTTCCGGTTTTGTCGGTTTACTTTTTGCCACGAGATATAAATCACGGGCCGGAGGAGAAGGGTATCTGCCGTCATTGATGGCAGCGATAAGGCTTTCGGTAGATCCGTAAAAATCTTCTTCGGGATCTATCTGTCCGTTTCCGTTTGTGTCGAGAGGAATAATTGATAAACCTTCGAAAGGCTTTTTCGTTTTCTGATCGTATGCGTATGCTATATTGTTGTACCCTATGCCAACTCTGTCTTTCTGTACGGCAGATGCTACACCGGGATCACCGAATACGGCTGTCGCTCTGAGGTTTTCTTGTTTTCTACCCAGCCATGCCGCAAAAGTTTCGGCTGCACCGCATGCGTCGGAGCGGGTAAATACATGTACAGGTATTTTGCTGTCGGTTCCGAGTATTCCTCCCCATGTTGTAATTTCATTGTTCCAGAGTCTTTGAGCCACCTCTTTCTTTAGCCCTATTCTTTTGATATTTGCCGATTCGGGGTTATTTGCATTTATAGTAGGTACTACAGCATCTTTGACTACAGCAATAGCGAAGGCTCCTTTGGCTTTCTCTTCAGGATAAATTTCACGGGATACCATTCCCAGATCTACCACTCCCGCCAAAGCATCGGTCATACCTTTTCCTGCACCACCTCCTGAAACATCAATGCGTACATTCGGATGCAGTTTTTTGAATTCATCCGCCCATTTTACTGCCATAGGATACAGGGCAAAAGCTCCCGATAGCTGTATTTCTCCGCTAAGACCATCTGCCGAGGCCGGTTCCTGCTTGCTTTTACCGGAGCATGAAAGAAGTAACACTGCTCCTGCCAATACTATAAAGTGAATTGTTTTCATAATTGTCGTGATTAAGATCTCAGTATTATGTTTTTTAAGTTCTTCCCGATTTCAGGAAAAGAATGAGAACGTTTGTAAAAAATGTTATTTTATAGTAATGTATTCATCCCCTGAGGAATGTTATCAATTGCTTGTGACTTAGATTGAAACAAAGGTATTCGGATATATTATGCAGGTAAATACCATAAATGAGGTATATATCGCATAGATATATTCTATTTTAAGGTTAATTCTGTTATTTTGAAAAGAAAGTAGGTTTGAAAGCAATCATAATGTATGCCCATTGTGGAAATTTAGTATCAATATCAGTTTTCTTTTTGATGATCCTTGTTCCCTTTGTGACAAAATAACCCGACCATCCTCCCTGCAGGCTGAATTCTTTTGACAGATTGTAATTAGCGGTGATGTCTATCTCCGAACCGATGTTCTTTCCTACATTTTCACTGATGCTTTTACTTGTCGAGAATTTATGAAAGGTAAAGTCAATATCGAATTTAGGAGAGAAACGGGCGGAAATGCCACCATATAAATCGGTTAATCCTTGCGAGGGTATATTTCCCCAATATTCTATCGAGCCGTTGAAGGCATGATTGGTTCCATATAGTTTGTTGAATGTGTGGCTTTTTGATGATGTCGTTTTAGTATTTGATCCCGAAAACCAATCTCCTCCGGCATGTACAGTCCATATCTGTGATAACTGTTGTTCGAGTTTCAAGGCAAGTAAATAGGCATTGAGATCTTTCTGAGAGTTATCATGACCGAATTGATAATATGCCGAGAACAAAAAAGAGAAAGGTATTTGAGAGTTTTTCAGACCTATATTTGTGCCTCTCGTATTTCTATAAACAGTACGGATTGTCGGGTCGTTCCCTTTCTCAAAGGATTCGTTTACGGCTATGGCTGATGCTGTAACTTTACCGATGGGATGGGTCAACCACAAGAATACAAGTGATTTGTATGTCTTCGTGTATGCTGATAGATATTGCGTACTGTCTCCTGCATTGTTCCAGGCTGTTCCTAAGTGAGCTTCGAGTTTACCCGAAGTATATTTTGCAAGTAAAAGATCATGTGCACCCGGGGTATTGCTCCAGTTGTTTGCCGAGAAAATCCGCTTGTCGTCATATTCGAGAGACTGTCTGCCCAGAGTAAAAGCGAATTGCGGATTGAATCTGTATTCTCCCCAGGCTTCGAGTACACCTAGTGAGTTTCCTGTATTTGAAGTGGAGGTACTTCCATAAGTACGGGTATCGAGCAGGGATATTTTAGCTCTGATGTTTTCTGCCGAATAGGCAAAGTTGAGCTTTGTCCGGAGATTGTTAACTGTTGACGAGCGCAATGTATCAGCTAAAGGCTCCCTGAATCCCTGACGGTATTCGGCTCTCGATCTTATCTCCGCATCTACTTTAATTGTTTGCGCATATGCTCCGAAACTCCATACAGACAGGGCATAAATAAGTAATAGTGTCGTTTCTTTTTTCATAGATGTTGTTTGATTAGGGATATAAAAAATCCCTGCTTTCCATATAGGAAAACAGGGTGGACTGTTCAAAAATATTAAGAATAATACTCCTATATAATCTTGATCTCAACCGGTTGTACCATACATTCTCTGATAGAGAAAGCCTTGATCACAGGATCAGCCTCTGCCAGAGATACAATAATGTAAGTAATATCGGGGTCGTATGCCAGACGGATATCTTCCTCCGAAGGGCGTGCCGCTGTAGCCGGATGGCTGTGATAATTTGCTATAATCTGCAGATTGTCTTTTCTCGCTTCTTTCAGAACAGCAAACTGCTCTTTCGGATCGAATGAAAAGTGTTCCGGGCTATGATCTGTATTTGTAAGGGCATATTGCTTTCTGACCGAATTGCCTTCTCCTGTCAAGAGTCCGCAGGCTTCATCGGGCAGTTCATTGTATGCCTGCTTGATTATAGCATCTATTATATGTTGTGGAATTTCTATCATTTGTCTAAGTAACTGTTTGTTGTCTTATCTCTTCTTAAGTTCGCAAGTTGCCTGTTCTGCTTCTACAAGTTCTGTTATGGAGGGTGTATCGCCGCAAACAGGACATTTATGATTCTTCTTTACTTTTATTGTCCTGAAGTTCATAGTCTTTGCATTGAATGATAATAGCCTGTCGGTAAGCAAGTCTCCTGTGTCAGTCAAAAACTTGAGTACTTCGGCCGCCTGAATGGTTCCCAGCATTCCGGCTATCGCACCCAATACTCCTGCCTGAGAACAAGTCGGTACTGCATTGGGCGGAGGAGGGCTGTGAAAAGCACATCTGTAACAGGCATGTCCCGGAATATGAGTTAATGTTTGTCCGTCGAAACGGAGTATCCCCCCATGTGAAAAAGGTTTTCCGGCAAGAACACAAGCATCGTTTATCAAAAACTTAACCGGAAAACTGTCTGTTCCGTCTACTATGAAATCATAATCTTTTATAATATCGAAAGCATTTTCTGCCGTAAAGAACTGATGATAGGTGATAACTTTTACATCCGGATTTATTTTCTCTATCTTTTCTTGAGCAGATATAACCTTTGGTTTTCCTACATCGGGTGTAAAATGAATGACCTGACGTTGAAGATTACTGAGATCTACTACATCCCCGTCTATAATACCAAGAGTGCCGACACCGGCAGCCGCCAGATACAGGAGTATGGGTGCACCTAAACCTCCGGCTCCGATGACCAGCACTTTTCCTTGGTTGATTTTTTCCTGACCTTCCACTCCTATGTCTTGCAAAAGGATGTGACGGCTGTACCGTTCTATCTGTTCGGAAGTAAAGTCCATTATTGACCTCCTCCCATAAAATAAAGGAAGTCTATTTCATCTCCTTCGTTGATGGATGTGGATTCGAACTGGTCACGTGCTATAAATTCGCCGTTGATCTGAATAGAGACCATATCGGGTTGTGCAACATTATTTAAAGCGATCAGTTCGATCAAAGTAAGAGGCAGGTTTATATCCTGAACTTCGTCATTTACTTTTATTGTGCTCATTGTTTTATATTATGGCTTATCTGTTTATTTTTTCCTTATAGTTACTTTCCAATGGTCGCCTGCCGAATTTTGTGACAGGACTTCGTGTCCTTCGCTTTTTACCGATCCCGGAACATTAGCTATGGGTTGTCCGTCATCGAGCAGTATATCCAATATTTCGCCCGATTTCATGGTCGAAAGCAGTATTTTGGTTTGCACAAAATTCATCGGACAGGCTACTCCTCTTAAATCTTTAAATCTGGAGGTTGTAGAGCTTGTACTCTCTTCGGCTTTTACAGGCTGCTGTTCTTTTTGTGCCGGAGCATCCTTGAATTGCAGCGAGTCGTCCATATTCTGGTACAGTTCAATCACTCTGTCGGATAACTTATAGATTAGTTCTTTCTTTGATGAGAAATCAAAATCTTTCTGATTCTTAGCTGTCAGAACTATTTCTTCGAATGACTTATCTACTAAACCGCTGTTGATAAAATTAGAAATAAATAGGTCGAACGTTTCGTCTGTAGTCTTCGGTTCTGCACCCTTTGTAATAAGCAGCATGCGCGACGCTGAGTAAATAATATCATACAACAGGCTGTTTGTCTTATTTACATCCGTTTCGTTAAGTAAAGACTGTTTGTTCTGATTGATGTATTTCAAGTCGAGATCTATCATATCGAACAGTCCCGCTGAACATTCGCCGACTCCCCTGCTTGCCACGCTGAATATTTCCTGAGCTCCCCAATCGAAGTAATAGTTCTTGTCATCGTCAAAAGAGGGAATATCCTTGTATTCTTCGATTAGCTGAAGTATGTATTCTTTTCCTTCGGATTCTATATAGCTTTTGAAATCGGCATAACTGTTTTTGCGGTCAATATATTTGCTCAGTAATTTTAAAACAAAGCGGGGTATATCACGGGCATTCATGCTGCCGATTGGCTCAGCGAGTTGTAAATTGCCTTTACGTGAGGCTCCTGCATATATTTGATATCCAGGATAAATGCGGTCGGTGCGTAAAACTTTACCCGAAAAGCCCAGATCTGCCCATACCTGTTGTCCGCACGAATTCGGGCATCCTGAAATCTGAATACGCAAATCCGAAACTTCGTCCAATAGTAGCGTATTTGTTTCCAGTGCTTTACGGATTGCCGTTGCCAGTCCTTTCGATAAGCCGATACCCAGACGACAGGTGTCCGCTCCGGTACACGATACTATATTATTAATAACGAGAGGACGGTCAGTTTTTACATCCAATATTTTAATTTTATCATAAAGATCGGGTAGTGCCGTATCGGGAATGTTCCGCAGGTGTACATTCTGCAATGTAGAAAAGCGAATGGTATCCTTGCCGAACTGAGAAACGAATTGCAATAGATTCAATACATTCTCCGTATTGTCTTCATTATCTATATTGATATTTCCATGAATAAACGGGATTGTAATTGTATTGTATCCCAATTGTTTCTGCTTATTTACATACCTGATTTTCCACTTACGAAAATCCTCACTTGTGTTATCCGATACCGATTGATATGGAACAGCGGCAATAGGTTCTGTGGTTTCAGGTATAAATTTAGGGGTTTCGGCTATTGCTTTTTCGTAGTATTGGTTGAATAACCTGAATACCTCTTCCGCCCCTATTTTATAAAATATATAACGCAGGCGTGCCTTGTGTTTATTTTTCCTGTTTCCATGCTGTGAGAATAGTTGTTTGGTTGCTTCAGCTACAGCATATAGATTTTCTTCGGGTATAAAATCCGACAATAACCATCCTATCGTTGGTTTTGAAGCTACAGAACCTCCGAGATATACTTTATATCCTCGTTTACCGTCTTTGATGCGTGCAATGAAACCCAGATCATTTACTCCTGCATAGTCAGGTTGAGATTCATCCGAAGAAAATGCCAGTTTAAGCTTTCGGGGTAAAGTAAAAGAGTCGCTTTCGGCTATCAGTTTACTGGTGATAGCCATAGCGTGGGGTGTAAGATCGAATGTTTCGTCAGGATCAATGCCGCTGTTAACCGATACCAGAATATTGCGTACCGTATTTCCTCCTCCTCCTTTCGAACTTAGACCTATTTCTTTCAGCTCTTCCAGAATATTCTCGACTTCTTTCAGTTCCAGATTTTGGATCTGTATTTCCTGCCGGGTTGTTATATGTAATAAGTTTGAGTTGTGCCTGCGGGCTATATCTATCAGGTTAATAAATTGAAACGGATGAATAACACCTCCTGTTGTACGTACACGCACCATGTATACACCATCTTTGCGTTGTTCGTATATACCCATCGGTACACGTGTTACTTTAAATTTGAGAGGCTCTATTATGCCTTGTTCGAATTCCTTAGCTAAAGACCCGAAATTGGAAATGTCTTCTGTTAAGGTATCAGGTAGTTTATACATGTGGCTGTTTTTATAAAAGATTCTTAAGTTGGTTATTAACTGAAAACTCCGGATAAGTATTGTTTGGTAAGTTCGTGCTTCGGATTGTTAAAGAGTTCCTTTGCGGGGCCTGTCTCAATAATCTCTCCAAGATATATAAATACGACATAATCGGCTATCCGTAATGCCTGACGGAGTGTATGAGTAACGAGAATGATCCCGTATTTTTCTTTCAGTTTAAGAAACAGGTCTTCGATATGCCGGCTCGAAATCGGATCGAGTGCCGAAGTTGATTCATCACCGAGTATAAATTGAGGTTCAATAGCCAGCCCTCTAGCCAGACATAGGCGTTGTTGCTGACCTATTGATAAACTGGATGCCGGAGAGTGTAAGCGATCTTTTACTTCTTCCCATAATCCTGCGGCGATAAGGTTATTCTTTACAACCTCATTCAGCCGTTTCTTTCCCCGTATTCCGTGTATTTTACATCCGAATGTGATGTTGTCATATATTGACATAGGCAGTGGAGTAGGACGTTGCGAAAGCAATCCCAGTTTCTTCCGTATATGGGTTACTTCTACCTTTTTGCCGTATATATTTTCGCCGTCAACTTCTATTTGTCCGTTGATTTTCACATCACGGTTATCATCTATCAAACGGTTTACTGTTTTCAGGAGAGTAGATTTGCCGCAACCCGAAGGACCGATAATACAGGTAATCTTATTGTTCGGAATCTCCAGATTTATATCTTTTAGTATGTGATTGTCTTTTATGCTGACATTCAGATTGCTGATCTTTATATTACTGCTTTGCTTTCCATCCGTTTGGTTTAGTGATTGGTTCTGGTCGGCAACTCTGTTTACAAGAAAGTTTAGAACCGACTTGTCGGGAGTCAGAAGGCTTGTGTTTCGTAAACTATGGAAAAGAGATTGTATCGCAGCCATGTCGTTTTGTTTTTAAGATTTGCTCTGCGACAAAATTATGTAGTCTGTATTTGTTGTAAAATACCATATTGATGGTATTTATTTGAAATAGATATTATGAATAAGGCGAATCGGTAATTGAAGGAGGTATTCTTTTATAAGAAAAAAACAAGGATATGTGTTTTTCACATATCCTCGTCCATCTCTCAAAAACCAACCTGCTAAGGTCGTAAGTGGGTAAACTTAATGTCGGGAATAATGACATTGTTTACCTTCTCGATAATCCTGTCGTCCGACAGAGTGAATGATGATGTTTGTTGAATGCCCCTCGACGAATTGCCAATAAGAACTTTGTATGTTCCCCCGTCGGCAATCCATGCACATTGCTGTTCATTAAAAGATGCAAGGTCTTTAGGCGATAATCTGAAATATACGGTTTGAGTTTCTCCCGGCTGCAACAGTTTTGTTTTGATAAAAGCTTTTAGCTCTTTTTCGGGTTTATCAATGGCTCCTTTAGGTGCAGACAGATATAGCTGGGCTACTTCTTTTCCTGCTGTATTTCCTGTATTCTTAACATTTACGGTGATGTATAATTCTTCTTTAAAATTCTCTGAACTGATTTTGATATTAGAAAAACTGAAAGTAGTATATGACAATCCGTAACCGAATTCATAAGCGGGCTTTATGTTAAATGTATCGAAGTATCTGTAACCAACATAAACGCCTTCGCTGTAGGTGATATCCGTGGGTTTGTCGATAGGGGTTCCCTGAAAATTTCGGGCAGTAGAGAGGTCTTCGTATTTCACAGGGATGGTCATTGCCAGTTTACCCGAAGGGTTTACTTTGCCCGATATTACATCTGCAATAGAATTACCTCCTTCTTGTCCGGGAAGCCACGAGAAAAGAACCGCATCTGCTTTATCGCTCCATCTCGTTGTTTCTATTATTCCTCCCGTATTTACTATTACTATCACTTTCTTTCCGGCTTGATGAAAAACCTCCGAGACATTGTTTATGAGATTGTGTTCGTCCTGAGTCAGATAATAGTCTCCTTCGAGTGGGCGGTCTTCCATTTCACCCGAACTGCGTCCTATGGTAATGATGGCTGCATCACAAGTGTTGGCTGATTCACGGATGAGAGACTCTTTCAGTTGAGGCTGAGGCATGAGTGGTATCAGCATAAACGGGTCTTTATTTAGTTTTGTTTTAAGGTCAGATTCTTCTTTTTCTACAAACTTTCGGTATATATTATCCAACTTTCCATTGATAGAATATCCCGCATTTTCCAAACCCTGGATCAAAGATACAGTATAAGCCTTGTTCACATCGCCGCTGCCCGTACCTCCGGCTATCATTTTATATGATATGCTGCCGAATATAGCGAGATTCTTTTGTGCGGAATTTAGAGGCAAAGCTTTTTGCTCATTTTTCAGTAGTACCATTCCTTCTGCTGCAACTTGCCTTGTAAGTAATGCGTGAGCTTTCAGATCCGGAGAGTCGGAGTATTGATACCCTTGCATTTTAGGTGAGTTGAATATCATTTCCAATACACGTCTTACACAAATATCCAGATCTTTTTCGGAAAGTTTTCCATTCTTGATATCTGCTTTCAGATTGGCGATTTGCATGCGTGTCCCCGGCATTATCAGATCGTTTCCTGCATGGATTTGCTGAGCTGTATAATTTTCTTTCAGAGATATAGCACCATCACTCACTAAATTGATTCCGCTGCTGTATCCTCCAAACCAGTCGGTCATCACCAACCCTTTGAATCCCCATTCATTTCTTAATATATCGGTGAGCAATCCTCTGTCGGCCGATGTATATGTACCGTTGATGAGGTTATAAGAAGACATAATTGTTTTAGGGTTCGATTCCTTCACTGCTATTTCGAATCCTCTCAGGTAAATTTCTCTTAATGTCCGTGCCGATACATGTACATTCAAGCCCATACGGTTTCTTTCGCTGTTATTTGCGGCGAAATGTTTCAGAGAAACACCCACTCCTTTGTGCTGGACGCCAAGGGTTATAGCTGCTGCAATTTTACCCGAAACAACAGGATCTTCCGAAAAGTATTCGTAGTTGCGTCCGCAAAGCGGGTTTCGCATAATATTGAGAGCCGGAGCCAATTGTATATCCGAGCCATATTCGAGAGCCTCGTCTCCGAGGGCTTTTCCGACCTGCTGTGTCAACTCCTGATCCCATGTTGAAGCCAAAGAGATACCTGTAGGAAATCCGGTAGCATAGAATGTTTTATCCGAATTCTTACGGGTTGGCATGATTCTGACTCCTGCAGGGCCGTCTGTCATAATTACCGCAGGCAGGCCGAATTTCTTCAGTGGATATGTTGATCCGGCAGCTCCCGGCAACATAAAACTCTTGTCTTCCATAGGAGGATCTATGGCTTCAAAACCCGTTATCTGCTCGAACCCGATCATCCCTGTACCCAATACGAGGTTTATTTTATCTTCTGTCGATAAACGCGAGAGCAGGTCTTCCACCCTCTGGCTTATCGGTAGCGAGATATTTTCGTATGGTTCGGTCTTCCCGTTTTTGTTGAGGTCTGCATTCACGGGTTGTGTTCCCTGAGCATTTGCAGATACTGTTGCCGCTACTGTGAGTAGCGATGCTAATTTGATCTTCTTTAGAAATTTCATATGCTTTTAAATTGAAAGAAGGTATGTTCAAAATATTATTTAAACATACCTTCCTGAAGTTTGTATTCTGTTAAGCTCTCAGAGTTTTTGATTGTTATAGGCTAAATGAATAAGAGAAAGGTCTGTGACCTTATTTTCCTGATAATTTCTTTCCGGCTTCTACATAGCTCATATCACCGAATGACTCAAGCATGAACTTTCCGTCTTTGTAAATGACTTTACATACAGCTGCATTTCCCATATGCCCTGCGCTCGGTTTTTTACCAAAACTGTCGAGATCCGATAAGAATACGCCGATAGACATACCATGTCCTACGATCAGAATATTGCCACCTCCGTTTGCCGCTTCTTCTTCGGCAATCTCACGGAGAGCTTTTTGTCCACGTGTTTTTACATCATTGTAGTTTTCTCCGATACCCAATGTTTCCAATTCTTTAAAAGTATTGATTACTTTAATCAAAAGACCCGGATCGTCTTTCATTGCATCCATCATGTCTTTTTGAGATTTGAAATGAAGATAATGTGCAGCATCTGTCCACATTCTCATATTGAGGTCTCCTTCGTAACTGCCGAAATTGGTTTCACGTATCTGAGGAACTTCGGTTATTTTCATATCGGTTTGCCCCTTTGAATCCAGTACAATCCGGGCTGTTTGACGTGCACGTCCGAGGTCACTCGAATAAGCAGCCCTGAACGGCACGTCTTTTAAGCCAACACCTAAAAATTCGGCCACTTCAACCCCGGGAGGAGTCAAAGGGGTGTCTGCCCATCCCTGTACGCGATCCATTGTATTTAGAATCGTTTTACCGTGACGGGCTATATATAAAACCACAGTATTATCTTTATCCTGCGCTTTTGCTTTCTTTTGAGCAAAAGTGCTTGGTACGAATGCCAGCAATGCTGCAACTAATAATATTTGTATCTTTTTCATTGTTATTTGTGTTTATTGTTTATTGTTTATTTATTAAAATACAATACTACCGGATAATGATCTGAGTAATAATCAGTAAAAGAGTCCTTGATGAGATTGCATTTTATAATGTCTTTCTTCATATTACCACTTACGTACAAATAATCATAACGAAGCGGATCTTTTGCCTGATCATAGAAAAGTTTAGTCGGAGCCGAGGCCTCGAATTGAGGATGGAAGTGCTTGAATGCATCTATGTATCCGGCATCCAGAATTCTTTGCTGTATTGTATAATCCAACTCATCGTCTTTGCCTAGATTGAGGTTGTGAGGTCTCTTCTTTCTGTCTTCACGAATGAAATCACGAACCCGGTTATTCGCGTATGCACTCTTATCAAGAGGCGATACCGAGTTGAGGTCACCCATAAAGAGCCATTTTGCATCGGCTGGTTTTGATTTCATTGTGGCTAATATCTGGTCGATCTCATATCCTCTCTTTTCGGAAGAGAACGGATGAAAATGTGTCACCATAAAATGGAATCCTTCTATTTCGGCTTCAATAAATCCGTGAATATTATTGTCTAAAACTCTGCGGACATTTACAATCGGATATTTTGATGTTATAGCTACAGGAAAAGATACAGAACCGTCAGCAGATGGTTCTCTTACTATTACCACATAAGGGTGTCCGTAACTTTCGGCTAATTTTCTCAGATTGTTGGGGTTTGCTCCTTTAGGTGCAAACTCATAAGTGTCAGCGGTAAAACCATTCATTTCCTGCAAGGCGAGGATATCCGGATCTTGCTGGCGGATCCATTCAGCGAATTTTGACTTATTTTCGGTCGAATCCTGCCGCATACCCCAATATACATTGTAACTGATTAATTTTAAAGTCTTTTTCTGTGCGTATAATTGTACGGCTGCTATACTGCAAAAGAGTATGATAAATGCCGATTTGATATATTTTGTATTCATAAGGCTTGCTGTTTAAAGGTTTTATATGCCTTTTATATAGTAGGTTAACTCAATTTTTAGCAGCAGATGAGTAAACTAAGACTTCGGACCTCTTTTGAGAGAGAGCTATAATAGGGGAATTATGGCTTTTACGAGGTTCGCTTATTTAAATGTCTGTTTATGGGTTTGTTTACTCATCTGCGACCAGTGTGTGTCAGACCTTAAAATCTGATTCTTGTTTTAAATTCTACTGTAAACGGACGGATATATGTTCCGGTCAGAGGCTTGTCATACAAAGCAGTCGCTTGTTCGGCTGTAGTTGTATTCGTTCCTGAAATTGAACCTTGAGCTCCGCTTTGATTCAGCAGGTTAACTGCACTTATGCTGAAATCTACATTTTTATCGTATTTATAGTTGAATCCAGCGAATGTTTCCCAACGAGATGCAAAAATCAGGGTATTGGGGTAGTTCGCATATTCTTTGCTGAAATAACGTGCACTTGCCCAAACTCTGAATTTGCCGGCAGCTCCCCATGTATAGCTTGGGTCGATTTCGATTAGGGTTTTTGATACGCTGCGTGCTATATTACCGCTGTTGTCTACTGTCTCCTGATAGGTTGATGTATGTTTGCCATCCGAAGTTTTTGCTTCGTAATCGATGGTCATAGCATAGTTTTCGTATTTGGGATTTTGCAATGTCAACAATACATGCAGGTTGAATCCTTTGAATGGAGTAAATAATACGTCGGTAGTCCATCCCATGGTGTTTACATCGTAACTGCTTGTTTGCTTGGTGGTAGCAGAGAATTTTTCTCCGGGATAATCCTTGTCTGTCCACGTTGCATTAAAGGTCGAATTGTTCTTGAAATTGGTGCGTTTGATCTTCGTGAATTTAGATACTAAGCTTACCATCGGATGATTGAAGTAAACTCCGGCTGAATATCCGGGGATCTCACATTTTGCGATATTGGGATCATCTGCTCCGGCATACGAACTCAATTTACCGGCTTGTTGTATATAATAAGCATCGGCTAATACACCAAAAGTGTTTGTTATTTTATACATACCGCTTGCTGTAGCAGATACGTTCCACCAATCTTTTTTAACATCAGTAGTATTGCCTGAAACCCAGTCCGTACCTGCGGCTTTTCTGTCGGCTGCAGTATACCAGTCTCCGTTTACGCTTTGCCATTCGATACGAGTGCCAAAGTCAAGAGATAATCTATTGTTAGGTGTCCATTTTTCAGTACCTACTAATGCCATCTTATTATCAGTGCCGTTATAGTACTGCATTGCCTTGTTGTAGCCGGCGTTGCCGTATTTGTCCGATTGATTTACCCATGCAGTACCATCCCATTGCTGTTTGATAAGCCCTTTAGGATTAGGAGCTACTTGAAACTGATAATTGTATGTGGCACTGTTTGCTTTATCTACATTGTAGTACCAGTTGTGAAATCCCACCATCCAGTGGTGCTTGTCAGACTTTTTACTCAATTCGAAGCGAGCCATTACCGTGTTTTTTTCAGACCTGGGAGAATAGATCATCATACCGTTCTGAACAAGTCCCTCGTATACATTCTGAGGATTGTCGGTATATACATATCTGCTATCCCCTTTTTCGGGAGTTGCACCGGATGCAAGACCTTGTCCGATAGCAGTCAGGTAAGGATTATATAATCCCGAGTTTGCATAATGATAACGTACGGTATAATCAAGTTTCATTCCGTTGCTGAAGTTGTGGTCTCCCAGCAGGTCTATAACATGTGATGTGCTTGCTGCATCACTCATGGCATCCCATGTTTTTTCTTTTCCGGTCAAAGGGTCAATTGCATGGATAATACCCGATTGTTCGAGGTACGCATCGCGTCCGATCTTAAATCCCGGAAGTTTATCTACAGTTCCGTCCTTACGATAAATGTATGGACTTTGTTTTGCATTGATAGATGAGCTGTATGCAAATTTGTATTGCAGCCCTATTTGTCCGTGTGCATATTTTTTGTTGATAACACCCTTCAATATCTGCGTTTTATCCATGAATTGAGATATGTTGGAGCGGTATGTCCCGGGATCCATATTAACGAAACCCGTAAGAGAGTAGAAGAAACCGTTTTTCATAGGACCGCTAACATTTACATCGCCACGCAATAATCCAAATGAGTTGGTAGTGAAACTGGCACTGCCCTTGAATTTATCTGTACCTCTATTAGACCATGTACTTACCGATACGCCTACATCGCTGGCAAATATGGCTGTTTCGGATACATTCAATACTCCGAATTTTGCAACGCCGGCATCGTTTCTCCATACAGCTGTCGGAGATTGTCCCATAAAGTCGTAAGTAACCGGCAATCCATTTTCGAGGATAGTAGTTCCTCCCACACTTGCCGGTAATCCGATATTAACAGTACGGGGGCCATTGTCGGCAGATGCATTTAACATTACATTAGATGTTTTACCTACCTTGGTTTCTGTGCTTTTGATCGTGTCAGTCTTAGCCTTAGTGTCTTGGGCACTAAGACTTGCTGTAACGGCAACCGACATAAGAGCAATCAATCCGGTTTGGCTTAAAATTTTCTTTTTCATGGTTTTCGATTTACTAGATTTCTTGTTTGCTTGAGTGTCAAAATGTTTGTCTGAGTGTATTTCAAAGGTGTTATTTAGAATACCTTTGGGTTCTTGCGTCTTTAATTATTCCTTTCCAGTTGAGTCCAAATCCAAAATCGTATTTGTTACCTTCTGTATCTTTGTGGCATTCCATATCGAATGGAACATCTTCGTTTTGTTTTTCTACAGTTGCCATGTTTGCCGGCATTTGTACGGGTAGTAATCCCGAAGGTTCGTATTTTCCCGAAACAATGTCGAGTACAGCCTGTTCGGATACTCCGAAACGAATAACGATACCGTCTGCTTTGTCTTCAAATTCATTGAATACCATCGGACGGGTGGCATTAACAACCACTATCATCGGTTTATCACCCATCATCTTGCGTGTAGTCAGTATTGTATTCAGATCCATTGTGTTATTTACAGTTGTTGTTTTATTTTTGTATGACCTGTTGGTAATTGTAGGATCGATAACGGGATCTCCGGCTGCGATACTTTGTCCACGCCCTTCTGTCGCGGTATATGTTCCGTATTGTAGAGAGATGGGCACATAGCCATTGCCTCCTTTTTTGCGGTCATCTATGCTGTAACCTCCTCCATCGGCATCGACATGAGGACTGCTTACAAATACCATTGCAAAATCGGCTTTAGTCGGATCGGAGGTCACATTGTAGTATTTTTTTACGATGTCCATATTTACAGGATAGTCTAAAGTCGGTTCACCCCATATGCCCCACCAGTTAGAAGTTGCCGGACTGTATATTTTAGGTATATACACTGTTTTTTTATCCGATACAGGAAGTATATTATTTTTGTTTTTAAGCATTACAATTGATTTCAGCTGCGCATTATATCCTGCCTGCATAAACTCGGGGCAGCCTACAGTTGACGAACTTTGTTGTGGATCTAGATATGGATTTTCGAACAGCCCCAGACGGAAGATATTTTTAAGAAGGCGAACGGCTGATTGTTCGAATCTTTGTCTCATGAAAGTCTTGCCATGTTCTTTTACTCCCATCTGGTATGCTGCTATAACGGGTGCGACCTGATTGTTTCCTCCAAATTGGTCTATTCCGGCCATCAAAGCCATATAATGTCTTTCGTTTTCATTCATATTTTCTACACCCCAAGGCTTTCCTCTAAACTGATCGGGTGTGCTGCCTTCATCGTGGGTAATCATCCAGTCGGTACAAACTACCCCGTCATAGCCATATTTCTCTCTGAGCAGGTCGGTGATGATGTATTTACTGAATCCGTTTGCATAATTGGTTCCGTCTTTAGCCTGATTATAAGATATAGTATAATAAGGCATTACAGCTGATGCTTCTTTTGTTTTTCCATCTAGTTTGAATGCTCCTTCGGTAAATGGTTTCAGATGCATCTCGAAGTTATTTCCGGGATATACGGCAAACTTACCGAATGCCCAGTGTCCGTCGCGTCCACCTTCTTCGGGTCCTCCGCTCGGCCAGTGTTTTACCATTGCATTAACACTGTTGTATCCCCATCCGTCTTTTATCTCGGCAGAGCCTGTTGATGTCTGGAATCCATCGGTATACGCACGTCCCATATCTGTTACCAGTTTGGGGCTTTCTCCGTAGGTCATGGAGATACGAAACCAGCGGGGTTCGGTTCCCAGATCTATCTGCGGCGATAGAGCCGTTGTAATACCTAAGGCTCGGTATTCTTTTGCAGCAACTTCCCCGAACTGCTTCATTACAGCCGGATCGAATGTTGCTGCCATAGCCAGCCCATCGGGCCATACCGAAATTTCTCCGCTGCCACCGGCATTAAATTCTGCCTTTACTCCACCCGAAACTTGTCCTGCATGACGCGGATCGGAGCTGGTATTTCCCGGAATGCCCAATCCGATGCTTTCGGCATACGATTGCATCGAATTATTCCACTTCGCGGCAACTTCGGGACTTTCAACTGTTACTATTAATATATGACGAAGATTATCTTCCTTCAGTATTTTTTTTTGTTCGTCCGTTAAATTCCACGGATTTGCACCGCTTTCTTCAATAGACTTGCCATTGTAGGTTCCTGCGCCGAATCCCGAGGCTTTAGCAGGGATTGTCTGATGTCCGCTGTAGAGCATCAATCCGGCTATTTGTTCTACAGACATGCGTTTTGCAAGGTCTTTAGCCCTCACTTCTGCAGGTAGCCGCCAGTCTTCATACGGGTCGAGTTTTCCGTTTTTATTGAGATCCTTAAATTTTAGGCCGTCTTTGGTGATAATTTTTATTCCTGAGTTTGGAGAATATCCGAGTACTGTACCATTCTGATTTTCTACTTTGATAAAGTCTTGGGAAAAACAGCAAAGAGATATCGATAGTAGAGGTAATATGACTAGTTTCTTTTTCATAACCAGTAGCTTTTAAGAGGTTGTTTGAGATTGTTTCTAAAAGCAAATGTATCTTAATATTTGTAACAATCGCTATAATTGTGCGTTAAAATAACGCATCTATGTTTTACAACATATTTATGCGTTGTTTTAACGCATAAATTAGAATTGTTAAATCTGATTTTAATGTGTATTTTTGCGGTATAAGACCCCAATAAAGAATTGTTTAGAAAGATATAGATGAGTAAGAATGTTTTGTATCCTTATTCTTCAGAAAATACTCATCCGGGTTTTTCTGTAGATTGTGTAATTTTAACTTTGCACGAAGGCAGGATAAAGGTATTGTTGGGTAAGCGTGACATAATCTATGATTATTGGTCGCTGCCCGGAGGATTTATGTTTAAGGATGAAGATGCAGACGAAGCTGCGCGAAGAGCATTGCATCGGTTTACAGGATTGCAGGATGTCTTTATCAAGCAATTCTATTTATTTAGTAATCCGGCTCGGACTATTATCGAACAAAACAGAGATATGCTTGAGAAACAACAGGCTGCCCATGACGAAAGGAATAACTGGTTTCTGCAGCGTTTTGTTTCTTTGGGTTATTATAGTCTGGTTAGATACGAACGGGTTTTGGAAATGGTAAAAGAAACGGATTCGCTCAGGTGGTACGACATATCGGATATTCCACCGCTTTATTCCGATCACGAGAATATTATTCGTACGGCTCTGGATACTATAAAAGCACTGCTTCCTGTTATTCCGGTAGCGTACGAATTGCTTCCCGAAAAGTTTACGATGTTAGAACTGCGGAAGATTTATGAGATAATTCTCGACAGAACATTCGACAGGCGCAATTTTCAAAGAAAGGTATTGATGAATGGAAATATCATACAACTCGATGAGCGAAAGAAAAGCAATGCTTATAACCCTCCGATATTATATTCATTTGATCCGGAGATGGATAAGAATATTACTACAATATCGAATACTAGTTTGTAACGGTGTCTGCTTAATCGAGCAGGTTAGAACAAAAGTCGGAAATGGTGGGGCTCTTGAATATAAAGTTCGATTCTTGTAGTTTCTTAGAGCTCACATACTGCCCTTCGGTCAGAAAAGATGCCGATTCACCCATGATGCAGCTCAGAACGGGTGCAGGTATTTTTAAAGGGATAACACCTCTGTAGTGTTTAGCAACATAACGTATAAGGGAATTCTGAGAAATTGTTTCAGGTGCTACCAGATTAACGATGTGTTTTATCTCCTCATTATATATAATGTATTCGATAGCTCTGGTGAGATCAGCGAGGTCAATCCATGGGAAATACTGCCGTCCTGATCCGAGTATGGGTATCAGCCCGAACTTTGTAGGTAAAGCCATTTTTCCGAAAGCTCCGCCTTTGTCAGCCAGTACAATCCCAAATCGGGTAATGCAGAGCCTTACATCTGATGAGAGATTCTGAGCTTCTGTTTCCCACTCTTCACACAGATCGGACAAAAAACCTGTACCTTTCTCAAATACTGATTCGTTGTGATGCCCTTCGGAGTGATAGTATCCTACGGCAGATGCAGAGAGCAGCAGCAAGGGCTTATGTTTGGATAGATTGATTGTTTCCACAATCTTTCGGGTAGTTATTATCCGGCTGTCTCTTAATTCTTTCTTGTATTTATTTGTCCATCTTTTGTTTATAGATGCTCCTGCCAGATTGATAACAATATCCGCCTGAGACAAAATGGAGTGTAACATTTCCTTATTCTCATCGGAGAGAGTGGCTCTATTGATGGGAAGTATAGAATGCCCACGGCTTTCAAAGTAGTGAGAAAGGTTAGTTCCTATGAATCCGGATGCTCCGCTTATTGCTATTTTCATCTGATAACCTCCCATTCTTCAATATCTCCTTCTATAACGTGAAATAGAGGATGAACCAGAGTTTGACAATCAGGGTTTTGTCCGATATTCAATAGAAATTCGGGATTACGTATTTTTAGTTTATCGATCAGATGTTTTTGTTCATATACGATCTGACCCGAAGTTACAGCAATGGGTGGGATGGAATCTATCAGCATGATTTTTTCCGGATTATAAGAATACCCCCTGCGTTTGGCTTCTCTGTATACACTGGTCAGATAAGCATTAATATAGAGTATCGGATCGGAAGAATTTTTGAAACGTTGAAGCTGAGGATGATTTGTATATCCTTTGGTTTTACCTTCCAAAACATGTTTTGCCAATAGTCCCTCTCTCCAGCAGGCATTTAGTCCGGCCGGATCAAGATATTTGGGATGGATTGACCAAAGTCTCATATCGGAATTATTTATTTAAAAGTTCTGCAATTTGATCTTCAAATTTAGAGGGACGGGTAATAGGTGCATATCTGTCTACGACATTGCCTTCTTTATCAATCAGAAATTTTGTAAAGTTCCATTTAATAGCTTCACCAAGGAATCCTTTTTCCTGCTGTTTAAGATATACGTACAAAGGGTCGGCGTTTTTACCATTCACATCAATCTTAGCGAAAGTGCGGAAAGTCGTTTTGTATTTGATTTCACAGAATGAAGCTATTTCTTCATTACTTCCGGGTGCCTGTTTCCCGAATTGATTGCAAGGAAAATCCAGTATTTCGAATCCTTTATCCTTGTATTTCAGATATAAATCCTGCAACTCCTTATACTGGGGAGTAAATCCGCATGCTGTAGCTGTATTAACTATCAGTAGTACTTTCCCTTTGTATTGCTCAAGGGATACGTGGTTGCCTTTTGTGTCTTTTACCGAAAAATCGTATATACTCATATTGATATCGTATTTTTAGGTTATAACAAACAAAAAGCAAATTCGATCATCTGTTTGAAATTTTTTATCAAAAAAGACAGAATTTAGGCTTTGTTGAATGTCCCAATAACCCGAAAAATTGGTCTTTTGGTCTAAGCCCCAAAAGGAATACAAACAATCGCTGATTGCGGATCTCAGTGGATGAAAATTTTTATGACATTGGCAGATTCCAAGTTCAATAATAAGATTTTATACACTTGTCATTATTCTGGAGACGAGTCTGCAGCAGAATCTATTCAGGTATTATTAATTTCTAGGCGGTTTTAATCTACCGATATATACCGGAGAAATAGGACATGACACGAATCAAATGATCGCGTCTTTTATATCTGCTCTTTCTCTTGAAAACAAGAACTAAGTTGCATAAAGGATTTACGGTATAAGGCTTACAATATTGTATATATAGCTATTATGTGACAGATACTGCCGCCTAACACAAAGAAATGGAAGACAGTGTGCATATAAGGGATTTTTGCAAAAGAATAGAACAATGCTCCGATGACATAAGATACACCACCTGCTACAAGCCAATATAAAGCCTCCATTTTTCCGATATTGCCAAGTACTTCAATAAGCGGAGGAAAGGCTATAAATATGCTGCTTCCCATGATTACATAGCAAGCCGTTTCTATATAACTGTGCTTACCCGAACGTTTGAAACTGGCTATGACACCAGCCAAAGCAGCCAGCCATATAAACAAAGTGAGAGACCATCCCCATGCTCCTTGTTCTCTGAGAACGATCAATGTAAATGGAGTATATGTTCCGGCTATGTGAAGGTATATAGATGCATGGTCGAACTTTTGAAGTATATCTTTTTTTCGTCCTTCAGGTAAAGCATGGTAGCTTGTTGATGCGATATAGCACGACAGCATCCCCGTCAGATAGATACATACACTGAGTATAGCCCAATTATTACCCGATGTAACAGCCATAGACAGCAAAATAAACCCGGAAACAATCCCGAGGGCTATACCCGCTGCATGTGATAAACTATTTGCAAGTTCTTCTTTTTTACTGTATGTTCTGCTTCTTGCCATTTTAAGAGTAAAGGTAATTATAAAGTATAGGGCTTGTGGTGATACGATTTTTATCTATACTGAAAAGATGAAAAAAAAAATACAATTTTAACTTTCTCGGTATTCGACCGGAGTCATTCCTGCATATTGCTTAAAATATCGACCGAAGAAAGATGGATTTGGAAAATTTAATTCTTCCGAAATCTGAAGAACAGTCATATTGGATCTCTTCAACATCGATTTAGCCTCTATTATAACTGATTCGTTAATCCATTCGTTCGCTGTTTTTCCTGTTGCTTTTTTTAATGTGCTCGACAGGTATTTAGGGGTAACGAATAGCTTATCTGCATAGAATGCTACATTTCGAATTTCTTTCCGGTGGTTTATCATTAAACGAAAGAATTTGTGAAGAAGTTCTTCTTTTCTTGCCGACTTTATTTCGGTATTACATTCAGTGTCTACGTAAATAGAGCAGGCTTGCATGATGGTGGTATAGAGTAACCCTTTAGCTATTTCTTTTCTGTATGCCTGATCTGTTCTTTGGTGTAGGTTCTCAATCAACGAAAAATAAGTAAGTAATTCCTGCATTATTTCATTAGGTATTTTGATACACGACTGTTTTCCGATTTTGAAAGCGACATCAAAATTCGAGGGGAAAGGCAAATCCGAAAGAAGATCAATAGGAAAAAATAATGTTTTTGTATGTAGGTTTTGTCCTCTTTTTATAGGCTCGAATATTTGATTTGGAAATATAATTGTCAATGTGTTTTTGCTTACAGTGTATTTTCTGAGATTGATCTTTATCTCGGCAGTTCCACCCAAACAAATAGAAAGAAGAACACCCTCAAAAATATGAGGGAAATCGAGTAAAACATCTGTTGGAATTTCTGTCGACTCAGAGAAAATAATGTTTTCAACAACATGGGCATTTGCGCTTTTGTTGAGAATATCATCGACAGAAATTTTTTCAATAGGTTCCATTTTTTTTACAATAAAATACAGGCTTTGTTCGACTACAATAGTAAAGGTAAATAAAAAAAGGAAAAATCGGACATTTTAGACGAATTTCAGGTTGTTATATATTCGTAAAAATCAAAGATCTTTGCCATTGTGATTTCAGGTATTGTGTTATGAAGAAAATGTTTAAGATAAAGCCGATTCATTGCGTGGGAGCATTTATTGCTATAATACTTTCTATGTATATGGTAGACAGTTTTACACCCAAGGCGAGTATTAAATCGATTCATGAAACAAGTTTACTCGAAGTTGATGACCGTGTTTTTGGAGATAAAACAGGATCGGGTATTTCTTATGTGCTTTTCTATTCCGAAGATTCAGAAAAGTGTACAGAAATGGCTTATAATCTCGATCAGCTGTCAAAAAAAGAGTCCGGCTCTCACTTCTATTGTATGAATGTATCGAAAGATCAGGCTCAGGCGTTAGCTCATCAGGTATCGGGTGTTCCATACACTCTGATATTGAAAGATGGAAAACCCGTAGAAAAAGTATTAGGAATTGTTCCGGTTTCAAACTTGCGGATGATTCATGAAAGAATAAATAAAAAAGATTGAAAATATGGTCGAAATGGTTAAACAACAGACATTAAGAAATAGCTTTCTTTTAGAGGGAATAGGTTTACATACAGGTGTATATGCAAAAATAAAATTCAATCCGGCTCCGGAAAATCACGGATATAAGATAATGAGAACCGATTTGCCCGGAACCCCTATTATCGATGCATTGGCAGAACATGTGATGAGTACCGAGAGAGGAACAGTCTTGAATGTAGACGGTATTCAGGTAGGAACAATTGAGCATGCTATGGCAGCGTTGTATGCCTGCGAAATAGATAATTGCCTGATAGAAGTGGATGCTCCGGAGTTTCCTATTTTGGACGGAAGTGCCATCTTATATTTGAAAAGTATAAAGGAAGTCGGAACCCACATTCAGAACGCTGATCGTAAGTACTTCGATTTTCCGCGGAAAAAGTTCAAGGTAATGGATCCGCAGACAGGCTCTTCTTTGCAAATGATTCCGTCTCAGGATTACGGTATCCAATGTGATATATCTTTCGATTCACCTTTGCTGAAAAAGCAAAGTGCAAAACTTGATAGCTTACAGGAATTTGCGAAAGAGATAGCTTCTGCCCGCACATTTGTCTTCGTTCGTGAGATCCAAACTTTGATTCAGCATAATCTGATTAAAGGAGGAGACCTCGATAATGCTATTGTTGTTTACGACTCGGTAATTCCGCAGGATGAATATGATAAGATAGCCGATCTGATGGGGGTTGAAAGGCGTGATGCGACAAAAGTAGGCTATATAATGAATAAGCCATTGCTTTACACAAATGAACCGGCTCGACACAAACTCCTGGATGTGATGGGAGATCTGGCTTTAGTCGGAGGTTTTATAAAAGGGCGTATCATAGCAAATCGTCCCGGACATAAGATCAACAATCAGCTGGCAAGAGCTATACGCAAATATTATATCGAAACAGTAGAAGAAAAAGAAAAGAAGAGACATGAAAAGGCAAGAGCGAAGAAGGTCGCAGCAACTCCTGCTGTATCCAATTTTTATTGGAATTGCCCATAAAGGTCTCAGTCCTATTTGTAGCTTTGGTTAGTAAAGCAGCCAAAGTTTGTTATAATCTTAATATACATCATTGAATGTATTCTATTACTTATAGATGCTAAGGAGATGAGAAAACTACTTTTATTTTTACACATAAATTCGAAAGTTCTAACAGGCTTTATTGTAGGCGGTTTCTTAGGATATCTGCATTGGTTTTATTTCGGATGTTACTGGGGTACTTACCTCTTATCAGCAGAATGTTGGGTTAATTGTTCCATGGGAGCAATTTTCGGAGGCTTTGTTGCCAGCTTGTTCAATAATAATGACATCTGAATCCATTCAGTTATACTAAGACATCGTATAGGAAACAGCCAACTGTGAAGTTGGCTGTTTTTGTATCAATATTCGGCAGGTAGAGCCTCCAGTTGAATACGAGAGAATACCGGACCGTCTTTACATACATACTGACTGCCTACATTGCATCGTCCACACTTGCCAACCCCACATTTCATCCTGTTTTCTAGGGTGGTGTATATGTTTTCTGCCTGAAAACCAAGTTTATCCAAAACCGGAAATGTAAACTTAATCATCACCGGAGGACCGCAGACAATGGCTATTGTATTCTCGGGTGATGGGTTCATTTTTTCTAGAACACTCGGTACAAACCCGATGTCTCCTTTCCAATCAGGGGTTTCACCTCCCGGATCGACAGTCGTTACCAAATTTACATCGGGGCGTTCTTCCCATTCTTTCAACTCGTGTTTATATACCAGATCGGCTACAGATTTAGCTCCGTAAAGAATACTTATGTTGTTAAAATTTTCACGGGTGTCCAAAGCGTTCCATATCACACATCTCATAGGAGGCAAAGCAATACCTCCCGCTATAAAAAGCAGGTTTTTGCCTTTCCATTCATCTATGGGGAATGTATTTCCGAAAGGTCCTCTGAATCCCATTGTCTGACCTTCTTCGAGTTTTGCCAAAGCGGATGTTACCTTTCCTGCTTCACGGAAAGTACATTCTATATATCCTTTTCGAGTAGGAGATGAGGCAATACAAAATGTGCTTTCTCCTTCTCCGAATACCGAATATTCACCGAACTGTCCGGCTTTGAATTCGAAATTTCGGGCTTCTTCTTCATCCTTGAATTTCAGACGGAAGGTTTTAACTCCCGGTGCTTCCTGTGTAATCTTTTCGATTGTCATCAGGTGAGGCAGGTATATATTATCGTTCATAATTGATCAGTTTACTTATAATTGAGAAATTTCACTTAAATGCTCGGATAAATTCATATCCACCGGACAAGCCCTTGAGCATCTTCCGCATCCCGTGCAGCCTCTCACCGAAATTCGTTCGGGCATATATGCGAATTTATGTAACAATCGCTGACGCCATCGTTGGCTTTGAACTTCACGCGGATTGTGTCCTGATGTATGCAGTGTGAAGAGTGAAAATCCACAGGAATCCCAGCAGCGCAGTCTTTCACCGCTATTACCCTTTGTGTTTTCCTGAATGTCGAAACAGGCGCAGGTCGGACATACGAATGCACAGGCTCCGCAACCCAGACAACGCTCCGATTGTTCTTTCCAGACTTCGCTTTCGAACATATGCGATATTTTGTCGTGTAATTCTTCAATATTGAATCTTACAGGAACTTTTGCCAGATATTTTTCTTTATTGATATTGGGATCTGCACTGAACAGGTCGCTGTATTTGTCTGCTAAAGACTTTCCTTTTTCAGTGATAATCTCTGCCAGATATCCGTCAGAAACAGGAGTCAGTAATATGTCGCTTCCTTCTGTATTGCCGGGACTACCGTTGACAGATGTACAGAAACAGAAATCATCGCACTGGGTACAGCTCATCGAAACGAGTGTAGTACGGTCTATATGTGCATTGAATGGTTTATCTTTTGTATCCCAGTTGAATATTCCCGAAAGAGGGCGAAACCCTGCCGCATCGCAAGGGTGAATCCCGAATACCACAGTTTCGGGAATACTTTCTGTATCGAAATCTTTAAGAGTGACATCTCCTTTCTTTTTTTCGAAAGAGAATAGTTTTTCGGTACGGGGAAAAGCCACGGCCTTTGCCGATTGGGTTGTTTGTATATGCTCAAGACTGATTTCTTCGGATGATGTGATATCGCGGAAATCTGTCCTGTCACCTTTGGATACCGGAGCAAATATCCGCTTTCCGTCGGAGTTTATTTTATTCAACCAGACTTTTAACGCATCTTTTGATATATGTTTCTTTTCCATAAGGCTTAACGTATAAAAGATTCCTGATCTTCGGGTTTGAATGTCGATAGCACATTGCCATGTCCATCATTCTTTCCGAAATTAGCTGCAACCGTTTCCGTCATCATGTGAGTGAGCAGATGAATGGGGATTCCGAGAGGACAAGCTGTTCCGCACGATCCGCAGTCGGAGCAGCGTCCTGCCATGTGCATCACACGGTTTATCTGCCATTCCATATTAGTAAGAGTACTTGCCCAAGGCTGAATCCATTGAGGGCGATTCACTTCTACTATACATTTGGTGCAATAGCACATAGGGCAGGCGCCACGGCAGGCATAACATTTAAAACATTTCGATAATTCGTCAGACCAGAATGCCCAACGTTCCGAAGCATTCATTGCTTCCAGTTCTTTTACGAGTTTATCATCCTCCATTTTTGAGGGAGGAGGTGTTTTTTGAAGATACTCTCTGATTTGATCGGCATCCGAAAAAACAGTCAGAGAGCTATTGTTATCTACACTTATAATGTGTAAGCGGTCTTTATTCAGTTGGTTTTCATTGAATAACTGTAAGATACTTTTCAGTGCATAATACGAAGCCGAAATACCTACTCGCTTTCCGGCTGTAAGGTCTTTGCGAGTAAGATATACAGCAAGATTGCCTTGACAACGATCATCGAAAATAAGCTTATCGGCATCTGATACATTCTTTACAAAGAACGGACGGGGACGATTAGATCCGGCCTCATATCCGATAAACAGATCTATTGATTCGCTGTCGAACAGTTCTTTTACTTTATTAATCAGTTCATTCATGGCTTACCTCCATTTCTTTAGCTAATTCGGGTTCGTTTTCTTCGAGAAAGTCTGCAGCCCTGCGGTATTCGGTGTAGGGACCCATTTCTCGAATCGTGTTTACTGTCGAATTTACTATATCTGCCCATTTGGCTCCTTCGGCTGCCGATACCCAGGCAAAATGGATTCGGCGGACATCGACCCCTATAAAGTCGAGAAGGCTGCGAAAAAGAATCCAACGGCGACGGGCATGGAAGTTGCCGGAAGTATAATGACAATCATTAGGATGGCAACCCGATACAATAATGCCGTCCGACCCGTTGGCGAATGCTTTGAGTAAGAGCATAAAGTCGATGCGTCCTGTACAGGGGAAGCGAACGATTTTGACGTTCGATGCGTATTTGATACGGCTTGTTCCCGTAAGGTCGGCTCCGGCATAAGTACACCAGTTGCAGACAAATGCTACTATTTTGGGTTCAAATTCAGTATTCATAGAATTCAGTTTTTTTGAAACGTTTGTTGTAAAAAAGGTAACAAAATCAGGGATGAGTTAACAGTTATCAATAAACAATAATCAGTAATCAAATTCAAAAAGGTAACAAAGGTTACTACAAAATTGGACATCTTTCAGTGTTCCTTTATTTCCTTATTGTCTCATTATATCATATTAGTATATTGCTTTCTTGTAACTGAAAATCAGATACCGTATGCAGAAGCAGGAAAAACTAGTTTCGGTCGTTATAGAAATAAAATAGCTCTGGGAGCTTAATAATCAAAGAAAACCTGCTTCCGCATCCGATATCATCTTATCATACCATATAATTAAAATAAAACATCAAATTTTTTAAGATCGCTTTTGGGAATTACAAACATATAAAAATCAGTCGCTTAATTCGAAAAGGTAACAAAGGTTACAACATCAATGTACAATTTCCATTGTTACTTTTCCTCTTTCAGTTGATCTCTGTTAACTGATCTTACCTATAGATAAAAATACACAAAAGGGTCTGTGACCTTAGTCTGCAAGAACTGCCATAACTTCAGCATACATTTGCTCGTTTGAAAATCCTTGTATGTCAATGGATTTTGAACGGCAGAATGATACACAGGTTCCGCAGCCTTGACAAAGACCGGGGTTTACACGGGCAACCGTTTTTATAATTTCCCCTTGGCGGTTTTTGATCGCTTCATGCTCAATAGCCTGATATGGACATGCCGTTTCGCAAAGGAAACATCCTACACAAGTCGATATATCGTGTGACGGAATACGGTTGACTACTGCAACGGTAGGTTCTCTTGTCAATTCATCTTTAGAGAACAGCCCGATTACTTTGGCCGCTGCTCCTGATGCAGTACTCACTGTATCTGGTATATCTTTGGGTGCCTGACATGCTCCGCAGAGGTATATTCCTGCTGTATTTGTTTCCACAGGTTTCAGTTTCGGATGAGCTTCAGCAAAGAATTTATAAGGGTCATATGATACGTGCATCTTTTGAGCCAGTTCTTCCGCTCCGCAATTGGAAACACCTGCGGTAGCGAGTACTACCATGTCAGCTTCTATTTCTACGGGTTTAGCACCCATGAGTGTGTCTACTCCTTTGACTATAAGTTTTCCGTCTTTTTCGTAAACACGGGCAACACGTCCTCTTACATAATTTGCTCCGTCGTCTTCAATGGCACGGCGAACAAATTCTTCGTAATTTTTACCTCCGGCACGTATGTCCATATAGAATACATACGATTCTCCATCGTGTACTTTATGCTGATACAACATAGCATGTTTGGCAGTGTACATACAGCATATTTTTGAACAATAAGGGATACCTTTCGCCGGATCGCGAGATCCTGCGCAGGCAATAAATACTACTTTCTGAGGTACTTTCCCATCAGATGGCCGCCGTATTTCGCCGAGTGTAGGACCCGAAGCCGAAGCCAGTCGTTCGAATTGAAGTCCGGTAATTACATCCGGATATTTTCCATAGCCGTATTCGGGGAAGAAATCAGGTTTAAGTACATCAAAACCTGTTGCAAGTACTATCGCTCCTACATTTTCGGTGATCAATTCATCCGGGCGGTCAAAATCGATAGCACCTGTCGGGCATACCTTTTGGCATACTTTGCACTTACCATTCGTATAATAGTTGCAATTCTCTTTATCTATAACGGGTTTATTGGGTACAGCCTGAGGAAATGGAGTGTAAATGGCTGTACGCATTCCTAATCCCGCATTGAATTCACTTGGTATCTTTTTCTTCGGGCATTTACTATAGCAGACTCCGCATCCGGTACAGGTTTTAGGGTCTACACTTTTGGCTTTCAGCCTGATTGTTGCCTTGAAATTGCCGATAAAGCCATCGAGACTTTCCAGCTCCGCATAATTATATAAGGTAATGTTGGGGTGCTGGGCAACTTCTACCATCCGAGGGGTAAGGATACATTGCGAGCAGTCGAGTGTAGGGAATGTTTCGGATAATTGGGACATATGTCCTCCTATAGATGCTTCTTTCTCAACCAGAATTACCTGTTGACCTGCATTAGCAATATCCAGACTTGCCTGAATACCTGCGATACCTCCGCCTATAACCAGTGCTTTTTTAGTGATAGGTACTTTTATTTCGTTAAGAGGTTTATCCAGTTTTGTTTTTTCGATAAGCATCCGTACCAGATCTATCGCTTTAGCGGTGGTTGTGTCGCCTTTTTCGTGTACCCATGAACAATGCTCACGCAGGTTCGACATTTCGCACATATACGGGTTAAGTCCGGCTTCTGCACATGCCTTTCGGAAAGTGGGTTCGTGCATACGTGGCGAGCATGCACCGATAACAACTCCGGTCAACCCTTTTTCTTTGATGGCTTCTTTTATCATGGTCTGTCCTGGGTCAGAACACATGTATTTGTAGTCGGTGGCAAATTCCACACCTTCTATATTGGCAGCTTCCTGTGCAACTTTTTCGCAATCGACGGTCGCGCTTATATTTTCGCCGCAATGGCAGATGAAAACTCCTATTTTTGACATAAGCTAAGTATTTTGTGACCTATGCAAAGGTCGGTGCGATAAATAGTTTTTTCAGACCCAAGGCATTTCTATCCAATCCGATAGCAAGGCCGATAGCCTGTGTTATGTACAGAACAGGTGTATCTATTTGGGTTTGCAGATAGCTATTGATGTGAGGGCGGCGCATATCCAGATTCGATTGGCACATCGGACAGGCTACAATGATGGCTTCTGCTCCACGGTCGGCTGCATCTTTAACTATACGTCCTGATAATTTTGCTACGATATCGGTGCGCGAGACCGAAAAACCGGCTCCACAGCATTCGGTTTTATATCCCCAGTCCATTGATTCCGCTCCTATTTTGCGCATAAGGTTATCCATCGATTGAGGATCTTCCAAGCGGTCGAATTGTAATATTTCATGAGGACGAACCAACAAGCATCCGTAGTAGCATACCACTTTATGCTCGAATGGTTTTACTACTTTTTCTTCTATTTTGTCGGCAATATATTTCAGTACGAACTGCATTACATTTAATATCTTTACATTGCCTTGTATTGGCATGCCTATGATTTCGGAAACACGCTCTTTCAGTTCGGGCTTTTCGTTTATTTCATGTTGGGCAACACTCAAGCGGTTGTAGCATGCTGCGCAGGGCACAACTATTTCAGTCAAACCTTGCTTTTCGGCCAATGCCAATATACGTGCAGGAAGAGCAGTTGCCAACTCGTGGTTGATATTGTGTGCGGCAGTAGCACCGCAGCAGTTCCAATCTTCGATCTCAACCAAATTGATATCGAATACTTTAGCAATGGCTAGTGTCGATTGGGCGTACTCCGAAGAAGTGCCTTTCAGAGAGCATCCCGGGTAAAATCCTATTTCCATAGTTTTTTAATTGATTGTTAGACCTTATTCCTTCGTTTTGGAAAAGATGGCAGAGATCTGTTTCTTGTTTTTCACTCTTTCGGGAATAATGGGCAGTTTGCCTTTCATGAACATCGAAGGGGCTACGTCCAAATCCTGAGTGAGGTTCATTGTCCGGGCTTTGTATCCGGCAACAAGACCGATCTCGTAAAGTCGTCCCGTAAATTTTACCGAATCGAGAAATGCCCGGTGGAATGATAATATATTATTTGATTTTTTGTTGATCGTTTTTTCTTCTAATGCCTTTTCCCGCATATAATCCATCAATGCAGGAATATCTATCTGCATAGGACAGCGTGTAAGGCAGTTCTGACACGATATACACAGCCAGATGGATTCCGATTTCAATAAGGCCGTGTAGTTCATGCTGTCATTGGTTTGCAGCATACGCATGACCATACTTGGCGGATAGTCCATGTCTTCGGCAACAGCACATCCTGCTGAACACTTACCGCATTGATAGCATCGGTTGACATTAACACCGACTTTGTCTTTGATAGTTGATATATAGCTTTGCTTTTCCATGATAAAAACAAATATTGATCATTCAAGGTGTTGAATATATTTATAAATGTAATTTTAAAATCACATTAAATATATAGTTTTGCTATGTAAATATAGCAAAATAGATGTTTTGGGATGCATGAAAAAGGATAAAAAAGCTTATAGAGTAGCTAGTTTATAATTATTCTAAATAATATAGATTAAGTCTATTTAGTTATAGATAAGGTGTAGGAGCGAATTTTATATGCTTTTAACTAATGAAAAATTGATTAAAGGCAAGATCGTGATGTGTGTAATTGTCTGTAAGTTAGAAATTAAATATTTTCTGGATCGGGTTTAATCTCTTTCATTTCTGTTCCGTGAATTTCTATAGGGCGGTTGTCTCGAAAGGTTACATGTACATATTCCCCTGAAATATAGCATGTTCTTATTTCGGGGTTGTTTTTTAATCTTTCAAGCAGGCTAAGGTTATCTTTAGACTTGAGTGCGAATAATTTATAAGATGATTCTTTCATTTAGCAATATATAAATCTATTTTTTCACAAATCTTCTTATAAAGTGATTTGCGTTTGCAGGTACGGTAAAAAATCCATTGACCGAAGCTGCTGTAAAAAAGTATAGCCAGATTACGGATTTTTCGGATGCGCAGAATTATTTTTTCGTTTACTACTCTGAAATCCTTATCCAGAAGTATTGCCGTGGCGGCATTCTCTCCGGTTTTCATTGCATAAAACAATCCTTCGCTGGTAACAGAATCCGTATAGCTCCCGGCATCACCAATGAGTATAATATTCTTTCGGAAAGGATATTCTATCTTGTCCATTGTAGGGATATATGCTCCTTTTATTTTTCCGTCTTTTGAGAGGTGGTGATTCGACAGCATTTCGTCAAATTCAGCCAGAGTAGGAGTGTTGTCGTGTCCGTATCCTGAGACATAGCCGTTTACGTTCGGAAAAACATACCCATATCCCATTCTGTAACGTTTATCGAAAAATATTTTAATGTTTCTTTCCGATTTATCTGATACGCCTTTCTCCATCCACACAAGCCCTTTCTTGCGATTCGGTTCTATGTATTTGCGGACAATGCTGTTTGCTCCGTCGGCTCCGACCAGAGTATTGCAAGATATGACTGTTTTATCTCCCAAAGTGAGGTATATTTTGTCCTCTTTTTCTTCGATAGATGCCACCTTGGCATGGAGAACTTCTCCTCCAATAGATTTGTATTGATCGAGCAGTACATTATCGAAATCTTTTCGGACGACGGTGCGTATTCCTTCGGTCATACGGAAATTAGCCAATAGTTGGTTGGGCGAATGCACTTCCATCTGGTGTACTGTAAGATAATTGTATTGCAGATCGGGGTATATACGGCTGAGCAGACGTACCGACTTAGGGGTAAGCCCTCCTCCGCAAAGCTTTTCGCGGGGAAATTCTTTTCTTTCAATAATCAGGCATTCACATTGATTTTTTGCAAGAATGTAACCACAGACACTGCCTGCGGGACCTGCCCCTACTATAATGGTTTGTATGTGTCTGATTTGTTTATTCATAATCGATGACAATTCTTTATCTAGCTAAATAATCGTCTATTTTACGGCGGATACGATTATACATAAAATCAGTTGTGCAAAAGTATACTAATGGATAATGTACCAGCTTATTATAGAAGTATTCCGACAATTGATTTATTTTTCGCATACGGGTAATAATACCTCCGCAAAGTTCTTTAAACGAAGATTCTTCGATAATAGACATTGCCGCAAATCCTCCCGTTTGGATAGCATAAAATATGCCTTCACCTGATATCGAATCTACATACCCTCCTGCATCGCCGATAAGTATAATATTGTTCTTCATCGGGTATTCTATATTATCGAAGATGGGCAGATATGCTCCTTTTTGTTTATCTGCATCGGGAAGTCCCGCTTCTTGTATCCTTCTCTGAAACTCATGTTTGCTGGTATTCATGTCGCCATATCCGATAACGCATCCTTCGGGGTTGGGAAACATGTACATATAACCTTTTTCGAGTTTAGTATCGAAGTATAGTTTTATATTGTCGAATTTTTTATTGAGAACGGTTTTTTCCAATAAAAGCATTTTCCGTTTGTTATTCGGATCGAGGTATTTTCGAACGATACTGTTTCCTCCGTCCGCTCCGATTAACTTATTGCATGAAAACTGACGGTTGTCTGCCAGAGTCACAAATACTTTTCCGTCCCGTTCTTCTATTGTTTTAGCTCTTCCGGGTACGACTTCACCTCCAGCTTGTTTGTATGCCTCGAGTAAAATCTGATCAAAGTCTTTACGGCATACCACCCGTATCTCATCAGATAAGTCGAATGTACGGTTTCGGCTTTGACCAAGGTGTACTTCGAGTTTTTTTACTGATTGATAATCATAGGTAATGCCGCCAAATATTTTATCTATGAGTCTGTAACATTTCGGAGTAAGTCCTCCTCCGCAGACTTTATCTCTGGGGAATTGGCTGCGTTCTATTATCAGGCTTTCTTTTGACTTTTGTGCAAGCATGTATCCGCATGTAGCACCTCCGGGACCTCCACCTATAATGATTGTCTCTATGTGTCTGATTTCTGATTTCATTTGCTTGTTGCGTTAAAAATCTAAGTTCTGGTATATCCCTTTCTTTATTTCAGGTATTAGGTAACGGATGATAAAGATAATAAGATTTTATCTGAAATACATGATATGATCAGTAGCGATAACATTGCTTTTTTGGTGTTGTGTAACATATGATACAGATTTTAAACATTATAGTGTACTACATTTGTTTAAAATATAAGATGGGGTTACCTAAAAATAAATCTGATAAAATTATGAGTGAACTGATTAATAATTCTGCAAAAAGGAAAGAATTGCTTAAGCATCTTATCCTGCAGCTGCACTCGGGTGAGGCTCCCGATGCTATAAGAAAGCGATTGGAAGAGTATCTCAAAACTGTACCTTATAATGAGGTTGTGGAGGTCGAACAAGAATTGATTTCCGAAGGATTGCCTGAAGAAGAAGTTCTCCGTTTCTGTGATATTCATACAGCGGTATTGGATGGACATATCGATCAGACTTTTGCGAAAGAAGTTCCCGCAGGACATCCTGTGGATACTTTCAAAAAAGAAAACAAGGAACTCGAAAAAGTAATAGTGCAGGTGAGGGCTTTGTTTAATCAAGCATCTCAACTAAAAGATACAGATATAAAGGGCTATTTATTAAAACTGAAAGCATTATATAATGCTTTGTCAGACGTGGATAAGCATTACCGGAGAAAAGAATACCTGTTGTTTCCTTTTATGGAAAAGCATGAAATAACAGGACCTCCTAAAGTAATGTGGGGCAAACATGACGAAACAAGGGAGTTGTTAAAATCCGCTCATGAAGTATTGGATGTACAGGACGATATGTCAGTTGAAGATCTTTATACAATCATAGCTTATACTTTAGAGCCTGTACTGGTATCTGTTGAAGGCATGATTATGAAAGAAGAAGAGATACTTCTTCCGATGTGTATGGATACTCTGACCGATATAGAGTGGTATCAGATATACCAACAGACCCTTGAGTTTGGTTTCTGTTTATATGATCCATCTGATAAATGGCATCCGGAAGATATAGAAGTTAGTGATGTCTCTTACTCGCAAAACGGTAATGTACAGTTGCCAACAGGAAGCTTTTCGATAGATGAATTGACTGCTTTCTTTAATCTGCTGCCGATGGATATCACATTTGTTGACAAGGATGACAAGGTGAAATTCTTTTCTCTCGGGCCACATCGTATATTCGACCGCAACAGAGCTATAATCGGACGCAAAGTACAGCTTTGCCACCCCCCCGGAAGTGTACATGTTGTAGATCAGATTCTCGATGATTTTAAAAGCGGAAAAGAATCGAATGCAGCATTCTGGATCAACTTTAAAGGGCAGTTTATTTATATCGAATACATTGCCATGCGGGGCGAAAACGGCGAATATCTGGGGGTAGTCGAATGTACTCAGGATCTGACTAACTTAAGAAAACTCGAAGGAGAGCAGCGTCTGCTTTCATATACATCCCGCTGATATGGAAAAGCCCGATATCACAATACAAACAAAAGTGGGGGAGATACTCGAATACTATCCCGAATTGGAAGAGGTACTCTTGAACATGTCTCCTGCTTTTGCGAAATTGAAAAATCCGATCCTACGAAAAACCGTAGCGAAAGTAGCTTCATTGAAACAAGTAGCCGAAGTCGGAAATTTAGATCTGTCTGTTTTAATAACCACTCTGAGGAATGCAGCAGGCTTATCCGTCTCAGGCGAAGATTCTTCCGATTCGGAGATTTTGAAAGAGGAACGTCCTATTTGGGCAAAGAATGAGGCTGTGACGGTGGTTTTTGATGCTTGCCCTGTTATCAATGGCGGGGGGACTCCGATGCAGGATATTTTATCAAAGGCAAATGCGTTATCGGAGGGCGAGATTTTAAAGTTGTTGACTCCGTTTGTTCCGGCTCCGATAATTGGTCTGTTGAGAGGAAAGGGATATAGATGTTGGAGTTGTAAAAATAAAGATAAAATCGAGACATATATAAGTGTTTAATAAATAGGTCTTAGACCTTAATGTAAAATCTATGACAATAAAAGATATTAAGAAAGATGTGGAGTCGGCAAAACGTCCGGTTCCAAGAGTTTTAAAAAGCGGTGATAACTTTAAAGTTATAATAATAGGCTTTAAAGATAAGATGATTTTGGATGATCATAAGACAGATATTCCTGCGCGTTTGGTTGTCCTCGAAGGAAAAGTAATTTATAAAGAAGGAGATAAAACTGTGATGATGAATCAGTATGACGAAGTGAATATTCCGGTCAATATTATTCATTCAGTAACAGCTCTCGAGGACAGTTTGTGTATGGTGGTGAAAGGATAAATCCTGTACTTGGTAAAATATTTACAGTTGATAGATCTTGTCTATTATAGGCCGGATTTATCTATAACTATAATTAGGTATTGGGCAGCTGAATATTCATGGTTTTTAGGGATTGTATTGGTTTTCTTATGATTATATCTTTGTAAACATAATTGTACACTAATCAACCTTCATAAACAATGAAAAATCAATTTAAGTTTTTAGCATTATTTTTATGTGTGTTTTTTGCATTTTCTGCATGCAGCGATGACGATGACGATAGCGGAAAAAATAACGGGGGGACTCCCGGTACTGTTAAAACAGTAGAGTTTCTTGATGTTAAATCATATACCGATTGGGTATATTTCTCTTTCTCGAAAAATGCGGTTGTAACAGTTACTGACTTTGCAAATGATCTTTCTTGGGATATAGCTTTCCATAGAGGAGATATAAGGCTGAACGGCGGTAAATCGGGTAAAGGTAAAGGTGCAGTAGTTCAGACTACTTCTACTAATTGGGATGATATAAAAGAGGCTCCGTCTTCAGGTTATAAAACCGATGAGATCGGAACGATCACAACTTCATTTACAGGAACAGGAATAACTACAGAAGACCAGCCTTTTTCTCAGACTTTGACCGGATGGCTGACTGTTGATACAAGTAATCCTCCTCCCAAGTATACCATCAATGGTTCGATTTATGTCGTTAAAGCTGCAGATGGCAACTATGTGAAATTATCATTATATGATAATAAGAACGAAAAGAACGCTGCCGGATATGTGAGTTTTAAATATCAGTATAATGCTGATGGCTCTACCAAATTTTAAGAATAAGATCTAAGTTAGAGGCTTTGTAAGTAACCGAAAGTATCTAATTGTACATTAGATATACAATGACTGACCGTTGTCTAAATACGGCCAAAGTCGATAAGAAGGTCTGAGACCTTAAAGGAAAATGCCAGAGAAAAAATTCTGTCTGGCATTTTCCTTTAACTCTATGTTTTTTTAATCCTTGCCTAATTATAATAGCATAACCTTTCTGCCCGAATATATTCGGATAGAAGTGGTCTATGTCCTTAATCAATCATAAATCATGAGATTTCTCATATCTTTAGTATTATTATTTACAACCCTTACGGTTTATACTCAAAATCGTATTATCAGAGGAAAAGTTGTGGATTGCGGCTCCTATGAGGTGTTACATGGAGCGACAATCAGTTTGCCCGGATACAACAAAGCCATTTTGTCCGAGTCCGATGGTATATTCAAATTGCCGGGTTTGAAAAATGAAAGAGTAATATTACATGTGTCGGCATTAGGTTATGAAGAACAAAAAATATCAGTTGATTTGTCAGCAGGTGATCAAGATATAAATATCCCGTTATGTAAAAAATCAGTCGATTTAGATCAGGTTGTAGTATCAGCTACCCGTACCGAACGGCTGTTGAAAAATGTACCTATAGCCGTTCAGATTATATCGTCGAAGGTTTTAGAGAAAGCACAGGTTGCCAATTTTAGAGAATTATTGGAATACGAGCTTCCCGGTATCAATTTTACAAATAATGGCGGACATGCAAATATTAATATGTTAGGTTTCGGAGGTAAATACGTCCTGTTCTTAATGGATGGAGAACGGATTGCAGGAGAAACTTTCGACAATATAGATTACAATCGTGTAGACATGGATAATGTGGAGCGAATAGAGATCATGAAGGGTGCGGCTTCGTCTCTATACGGATCGAATGCAGTGGGTGGCGTAATCAATATTATAGGCAGAAAGCCGGAGAAACCTATCGAAATAACCGCAAACAGTAGATTTGCCAGTGAAGGTGAACAGAATTACGGATTAACCGTAGGTTCCCGACAAAAATGGGGATATGCCTCCATAACCGGATCAATGAAACAACGAGATCCTTATACATTGAAAGACCGTTCTCCCCTTACTCAGGAATTCGAAGATGGAACAAAAGAAGAAAGAGACCTGAGTGAAACTATTATTGCTGGCTATAAGGATTATAGTTTATCAGGAAAAGTTGGTATTAATGCCTCTGATAAGTTGCAGATAGAAGCTAAAGGCGGATACTACTTTAAAGAACGGAACCCCGGAGGATTAGACGGTAAAAAAGTGAGAGATCGTTATTATGATTATTCGGGAGGTTTAAAAGCCGAATATACATTTTCGGAAGACAGGCATTTATCTCTATCCGGAAATTATGATAAGTATAATAAATACGACTATTACCGTTTGCTTAAAGAAGAAGAGAAAAATTATGAAAACACTCAATGGTACGTCGGAGGGATATATGATCAGAAAATAGGTCGTCGGCATTCCTTTGTTGCAGGATTTGAGGTCTTTTCGGATGATCTGATGACATTTATGTTTGAAAGTGATGGAAGCAATGCCAAACGTGATGCTTATACTTATTCGGGCTATACTCAGCAGGAATGGGTTTTGAATAACAAATTGACATTGGTAACAGGCTTGAGGTATGATTATCATTCTAAGTTTAAAGGACGTTTGACCCCCCATTTATCGGCAATGTATAAGCCGATGTCCCGCGTAACATTGCGTGGAGGATATTCCGGAGGCTTTCGTTCTCCAACCCTGAAAGAACTATATACCGACTGGTTCCATCCATATGGAGGAGGTTTCCAGATCGTCGGAAGTAAAGACCTCAAACCGGAGAAAAGCAATAACTTTAATCTCTCGACTGAAGTCTCTTTGGGAAAAACTGTAATAACCGCAATGGGTCAATATTCGCTGATGGACAATAAGATCAGCTCGATTTGGCTGAATAACGACACCATCTATTATCGAAATTTGGGCAAAGCGAAAATATTGGGAGTAGAATTAGGTATATCTCACCAGTTGCGCAGTAATATTTTGTTGAAAGCTTCTTATACTTATGTTCATGATGATTTGGGTAAGAAATCAACGGAAAGACCTCATACAGCCACATTCCGTGTTGATTATACGTCTCGGTTCTTCAGAAAATATAATCCTACATTAAGTTTCAGTGGTAAATATTTTAGTTCAATGGATACATACGGCAACGAAGATATTTCTGAAATAGACGAGAATACCGGAATGACGAGTATAACCACCGATGAGTATAAAATTCATTACGATGGATATTCTGTCTGGCGTTTAACTTATGCGCAGCCTTTGCCATATAGATTTACTCTCAATGCAGGAATTAATAATTTATTCGACTATAAAACTAAATTTAGTAGTTTCTATTCGAGTATATCACCGGGTAGAACTTTCTATGTCAGTCTAAAATGGAAACTAAACTAAAGAAAAAAGCACGCAAAATGAGATGGTGGCACAAGTGGATAGGCTTGGTGTCATCATTCTTCATTATTATGTTTTCGGTATCAGGTATATTTCTGAATCACCGTCAATTGATTTCCAGCTTGGATATTCCACGTTCGTGGATGCCTGAGAACTACAGGTACAATAATTGGAATAACGGAGCAATCAAGGGGAGCTTCGATTTATCAGCCGATTCTGTTTTTGTATACGGCAGCAGCGGCTTGTGGTTGACCGATAAGAATTATTCGGGTTTTACCTCATATCAGGATGGTTTTAAGGAGGGAGCCGATAACCGTTCCATAACCAGCATTGTTAAGTCTGATCGGGGAGATGTTTTTACCGTGTCGACATTCGATTTATATCGATTAGATAAGTCAAAGTCTGAATGGATAAATCTGTCAAAAAAGGCAGAGTTAGACGAAAGAATCAGCGATTTGGCGGTAAAGGATGATTCTCTGTTTGTAATGACCCGCTCTCATATATATGTTTCCGCATATCCGTACGATTTCTATACAAAAATTGAGCTGAAAGCTCCCGTTTTTTATAAAAAAGAAGCATCACTCTTCCGCACTATGTGGACTTTGCATAGTGGAGAATTGTTTCATATGCCCGGACGTTTATTTGTTGATTTTCTTGGATTGGTCGCCATCTTTTTTTGTATTACAGGAATAATTATCACTCTATTTCCGGGAATAATAAAACGCCGTAAGAAGAAGCAAAAAGAAACAGCCGGATATACTTCCACTTGGAAAGGATCGCTTAAATGGCATAATAAGTTGGGGGTAATGCTTCTTGTCTTTTTTCTGATATTGGGTATTTCAGGTGCTTTCCTGCGTCCGCCGCTGCTGATCTCTATTATAAGGGGTAAAATGGTTCCGATACCGGGAACATCTCTGGCAAGCGGTAATGCTTGGTTTGACAAACTAAGGACATTGAGATATGATGCATTTGATAAAGAATGGATTGTATATTCCTCTGAAGGTTTTTACAAAATGCAAGATCTGAAGGATACTCCTCAGAAAATGAAAAAGACACCACCTGTAAGTGTGATGGGGGTAAATGTTATGGAGCAGCTCGATTCGACTCAATGGGTTGTAGGGTCTTTCAGCGGCCTTTTTTATTGGGATAAGCATACGGGAGAGAGTATAAATGCTATTACAAAAACGCCGCATATACCGCAAATGGGAGGACGTCCTACAATTACAAATCCGGTAAGTGGTTACATTAATGACTATAAAGGATATCCGGTTGCATTTGAATACGGAAAAGGGGCCCATACCCTAAATTCTGATATTCAGTTTACGCCGATGCCGACTCAACTGGTCGAAAACGGACGGATGTCTTTGTGGCATGCCAGTCTCGAAGTACATGTCGGACGGATATATCCTCTATATTTCGAGATGTTATCCGATTTGTTTGTTTTCATTTCCGGAGTATTATTTGTGTCTATCTTAGTATCAGGATATATTGTGTACCGGAAACGATATAAGAAAAGAAAAAAAGAGAAACTTGAAAATAGTTGACAGAAAGAAAGGGGATGGTTGAAAAACGATCCCCTTTTTATTTCTGCCTTAGATTTATTCTTAACTTTAGACATCACTTTTAACCAAACACTGAAACACTATGAATACGAAACAACTAGCCTTTTTTCTTTTACTTATCTATCCTTGGATATTGTTATCTGCTCAGAATAAAGTCACTGTGAAAGATTTTATGACTAATCAGCCTTTATCGGGAGCAGGTATTCTGCTGAAAAAAACATCGAGACAGCTCCAGACCGGAGACGATGGGATGTTCGATCTGCAAAAATTACATCCTATAACCGAAAAAGATACTCTGATCGTATCGAGTGTCGGGTATGGTCAGGAGATTATTCCGATTTCGGCATTGAAAGGCATGGAATACACCGTTTACCTTAAAATGAAGGTCGAAGTTTTAGGTCAGGCTGTAGTTGAGGGCCGTGAACCCGAACTGCTGTCCTCTATTCCTTTTACCGAACTTAGTCACATGCCCGGATGGGTGAGCGAATTCGGAGCGGCTATTGTAGGAGAGAAAATTTATGTGGTAGGTGGGAATATTTCCATAAATGAAGTAATCGCACCTAATGCTGCTCCTATAAGTGGAACAAAGCCAGCTTTTCAATGGATTGCTTATAATGACAAGATGTATGTTTATGATATTCCTACAGATACATGGACAACATCCCGATATCTTTTCTCTAAAAGAGCAAATCATAACGTGATTAATAACAATGGTAAAATATATATACTTGGCGGAAAACGCAATTCTAAAAATAAAAAGTTAGAATATCTGGATGATAAAATAGAAGTATATGATTCGGTTAAGGATACCCTGATTGTTGACCGAAGTAATCCGCATCAAGCGGTCAATAGCTTGTCTGTGGTTTATGATAATAATATAATAGTATTGGGTGGATCGACTAAATTATATAATGGAGGTAATCAGGTGTATACCAGTAAAGGACATATGCTCAATTTGTCGACCGGATATTGGTACGAATTACCGGAACTGCCCAAAGAGAAGGCTTCAGAACTGAACGGGACAGTTGTAGGTGGAACGATTTACCTGATCGGAGGCTACAGGGGATATGCTCTTCATGATATATGTACATATGATCTTTCTTCGGGAGAATACAAATTAATAGCAAAACTGCCTGAAGCTATGAAGCGTCCTGCTATAGCGTATAATAATAAATCGACCATTTATATCTATAATGATCAGGTATTGTATTGTCTGGATGTGAAAAGTAATATGATGAAGGCCTACTATTTATTGACAGACCTTGTTAATCCCGAGATGTTTTATAAAGAAGGCGAATTGTATATTCTCGGAGGAAAAAGGTTTGGTGATCCTTCTGATAAACTATATAAAGTGGATACGTCGGAACTAAGAAAGGTAAGAGAATATGTATTATACAACAGATAAACCAACGGAGTTTATGAGGAATCTAAAGATTGGATTATTGATGTTATTGGCGATTCCAGGTATGTCTCAGGTTCTTTTTTGTCAGGATAAAGTAAAGGTGAAAGATTTTATGACTAATCAGCCTTTATCCGGGGTAAGTATTACATTAAAGAACAAAGGAGAACAAACAACAACGGATAATGACGGAGTATTCAGTCTGAAAAGCTTTAAGCCCATATTGGATAATGATACTATATTATTTTCATGCATCGGTTATGCATTGCAGGAAATAACGGTTGGACACATTAAGAAATCAGATAATCTTGTATATCTGAAATTACAAGATGAGTCTTTATCTCAGGTTACAGTAACAAGTGTACAGCCTCATTTGGCAATCAGTTTGCCTTATTCTGAATTAGCAGATATTCCGGTGGAATTATCCAACTTTGGAGTAACCATAGCTGAAAATAAAATATATATAATAGGTGGGGATATTTCGGTAGATGCCCATACGGCGGAAGGATCATTTCTGGATGAAGATTATAGAGAGGCGAGTATGAAAGGTGTGATCGGAGGAGACATTGCAATGCAATTATTCAGATTTAGCGACAGAATGTATATTTATGATCTGGGATCAGATACATGGATGACATCCAATCACCGATTTTCAAAAAGGGCATATCACAATGTGTTGTATAATCAAGGTAAAATATACGTATTAGGAGGTAAACTTCAGACGAAAAATATAAAATTCGAAAGATTGAATAACAAGGTCGAAGTATATAATATTGCTCAGGATTCATTAATTATTGATGAAACAAATCCTCATCAGGCTGTTAATTCGGCATCAGTCATTGCCGATAATAACATTATAGTCTTGGGCGGTTCGGTCAAATCATCGGAGCATGGCAATAAAATCGTAAAAGGTTATACTAATAAAGTGCATATGCTTGACTTGAAAAGCGGTTATTGGTATGAGTTGCCTGATGTGCCTGTTGCAAATGCCGAAGAAACAAAAGGGATTATTGCTGGCAATATTATTTATCTGTTTGGAGGGTACAAAGAACGTCCGCTTTATGATATAGGGACTTATAATATATCTACCGGAGAATACCGGATTGAAGGGCAATTGCCTCAGTCAATGGAACGTCCGGCTGTGGCTTTCGACAATAAGTATACAGTATATCTTTACGATAGTGGGCGGATATATACTTATAATATTCATACAGGTGAACTTTCCGGATATTATATTGGTTTTGATGTAAATAATGCTGAAATGTTATACGAAAATGAAGCGTTGTTTATTTTAGGCGGGAAAAAGGATAATATACCGTCTTCCAAAGTCTACAGAGTAAATATCTCTGATTTTAAACAGACGAAGTCTCATTCTTTCAGATAAAAGTTCGATTCAAAAAAAATAACCGAAAAAAGTTGTAACCAAAATATAACTTGTCCGGTCATATTCATGTAACCCAATAAATAAATATAAATATGAATGATTTAGATGATCTGGTTCCGATTATAGCAATCCTGTCGGCAGTAGCCCTTCCAATCGGGTTCAGTCTGTATTTAGGATTGGTCGGTCTGCGGACTAAGCACAAAGAAAATCTGGAACTGATAAAGCAAGGCATTGTGCCTGCAACTCAGGCAAAACCAACACCTAATAAGTACCGCTCATTGCGTAATGGTTTTTTGTGTGTGGGAATTGCTATCGGGCTTATTCTCGGAATTATATTGAAAACCGTCTTTACTTTGTCGGAAGATACCGGATTCTTTATTCTGGCGGCATGTATATTGCTGTTTTTAGGTCTGGCTTATATTCTCTTCTATCTGGTCACAAAGGACAAAAATTTCGACGAATAAGCGGATGGATGAGAGGCCGTTGATACGTAAAGTGCTAAAGGGGGATACGTCCGCCTTTGCCTATTTTGTGGATACCTATCAGGATATGGCTGTGACCATAGCCTTCCGTATCTGCGAAAACAGGCAGGATGCCGAAGATATTGTACAAAATGCCTTTGTCAAAGCTTTTCATAATTTACATACTTTTAGAGCGGACAGTAAATTTTCGACATGGTTTTACCGTATAGTATATAATACCGCATTGTCTTATATAAATGTAGCGAGTTTCCATACTGAATTTGTTGATTACAGAGAGTTGAATAACGAAAGTCAGTCTGATGACTGGAACCCCGTGGCTCAGATGGAAGAGCATGAACGTAAGGTTATAATTGAACGTACTCTGGAGAGTATGCCGAAAGAAGAGTCTTTGATACTGACTCTGTTCTATCTGGAAGAAAATTCGATAAAGGATGTTGCTCTGATAACATCGCTTAGCGAATCGAATGTAAAAGTAAGGCTTTTCAGAGCGAGGAAAAGGTTTGCCGAATTATTAACGGCATCTGTACAAAAAGAAATATTTTAAGGTCTCAGACCTATTGACTTTGCAAGCATAGCTGCAATAGCAGGGTATCGCTTCAAAACATGTCATTAATACTTTCTATTACTTAATATAGATATAGTTATGGATAATAATATAAATAAAAGAAACGACGATCAGCTGAGGAATTTATTCTCCGGAACAAAAGAACGAGCCGGAGAGAATCTTAAATATCGCATCATGCGGCAGATAGAGACCGAAACATCCTTGTCTCGCAAGAATATAAAAGAAAAAAGTTCTGTTTTCTCGACTTTATTCCCTATTCTTGGAGTTATGTATGGTATAGTAGGCGTTATACTTTTGATTGTCTATCTGTTGTATGGTAGTCAGGCGTTGTTGTCTTCATCGGTTTACATTCCCGTATTGAGTATTGTTTCTGTTTGCAGTGTTTATCTGTTTATTTCTGCATTTGACGAAAAAAGACACAGCGGATCAAAGTCCGGTAAGAAGGAATAATGAAAAGAGAGACTCTTCGGCAAATCTCTCTTTTATATCTTCTTATCTAAGATGCTATTCATTCCAGATATGCCATGCTGCTATTGCTTGCAGCTCAAGCATTTCTTCTCCATTTTTGATTTTTGCTCCTTGTTTCTTTCCTAAATCGAGGAACTTCGTAACTGCCGGATTATACACAAGGTCGTACAGTAAATGTTTCTTTCCGATGTAATTATATGGAATATCAGGGCATTCGTCTATATTCGGAAACGTACCTATGGGTGAGGCATTTATGATAACTGTATATTCCGACATGACTTCTTCCGAAAGATCAGCATAGGTAATAACTCCCTCTTTTCTCGAACGAGATACATATTGGGTTTCTATATTCAGATCTTTGAGCCCGTATTCCACAGCCTTAGAAGCTCCCCCTGTACCCAAAATCAAAGCCTTGTGATGTACTTCCGGATTGATCAGTGGTGAAATAGAATCTCTGAATCCGATGTAGTCCGAATTAAAACCTTTGAGGTGTATATTATCTCCTCTTCTGTCGATTTTAATGACATTAATCGCTCCAATGGCTTTTGCAGTCGGGTCTAATTCATCCAAAAAAGGAATCACTTGTTCCTTATACGGAATAGTCACGTTTAATCCTGCCAGCTTGGTGTATTCTTTGATGATATCGGGAAGTCTGTCTATATCGGCAATCTCAAAATTCAGATATTGAGCATCTATTCTTTCCTTTGTGAATTTTTCACCGAAAAAACGATAAGAGAAAGAGTGTTTTAGAGGATAGCCTATCAGACCGAAAGTTTTCATTTTTGTCTATTTTTTTGAAAGTTCTTGAAAAACAGAAAATAAAGGAGATAGATAAGTACCACAGTTGCACAAACAATGCCGATGGTAACTCCCGATTTCCATACAATAGTCCACGATATGGGCTGTATTCCCCACAAAGCCAATACGGTAAGAGTGGCTCCTGTTAATACGATGATGGTTATTAGTATTCCTGTAAGTGCTCTCATATAAGAAGTTTATAAGGTCACAGACCTATTTATTACTTTGGCAAGTGTAATAGCCAAAAACTGTTATAAACTAAAAGTATATCATTAAAATACTTGCAGTAAATTAATTACTTACTCGTAAAAATAAGAAAAAAATATTACCTGACCGTATTATGTTCATTAATAAGCTTTAATGTATGGGTTAAGAGGTTGTATCCTCCCATGTTACCGTGTCCGGGAACAACAGTCTTAATGTCAGGAAATTTGGTTAGAACCCATTTTATCGATTGTGGCCATGCAGCAACATCGGCATCGGCAAGATTTCCTAGATTGGATGATTGCAAGTCCTTGATAAAACACCCTCCGAAAAGGATATCTTCGGACGGAATCCATACAATTATATTGTCAGTAGTATGTCCTCCTCCCGGATAATATAGTTTGAGATCGAATCCCTGAAAATTGATGTCGATTGAATCTTTAAATCCGGTGTCGGGTATAGGAAGGTTTTTAGTTTTGGCTAGTTCTATCGTCTGCTCATTAGCATAAGATTTTACTCCTTTCGACTGAAGGTAAGCTAAGCCGCCCATGCGGTCTTCGTGCCAATGGGTAGGTATTACTGTTTTAATGGTTGCATGTAAAGAGTTTGATATCCATTTATCGAGTCTTTCGGTTTGTTCATTGTTCCACGGAGTATCAATAAGCAATGCTTCGTTGTTCTTTATGAGAATCAATCCGTTTGCTCCTACTTTACCCCAGCTTTGGGTTTCGAGAAAACTTCTGTGGAGGTAAAGGTTGTCTGATAATTTCAGAATTTCGATATCATCTGCAATCTCGGTTTTTTCAGTTTTAGATTGAGCCGAGATTGTTACGACACAGAATACCTGTATCAGGAGTAGGAATTTTTTTAGCATGAGAATTGTTTTTTATAAACTCATACAAAAATAAGAATAATACTAATGAAAACATTTACAGATATAAAAAAGAATCTAACAGACTGATGTCTGTTGTTTTACCAAAACAATAAAAAGATATGAAATTTGCGAAAAAAGCATTTACTTTGTCTTTCCGAAGAAAAATGGATAAATAAAGGTCTTGAGACCTTAAATATAGATTTAATTATAAATATGGCACAAGAAGACGTTTTCAAGAAGATTGTTTCGCACTGTAAAGAGTATGGATTTGTATTCCCGTCAAGTGAAATCTATGATGGGCTGGGAGCCGTTTACGATTATGGGCAAAACGGGGTGGAGCTGAAAAACAACCTTAAAAAGTATTGGTGGGATAGTATGGTACTTCTCAACGAAAATGTTGTGGGTATCGATTCTGCTATATTCATGCACCCTACTATCTGGAAAGCGTCGGGGCACGTTGATGCGTTCAATGATCCGTTGATAGACAATAAAGACAGTAAAAAACGTTACCGTGCCGATGTCCTTGTTGAAGATTATCTGGCAAAGATAGACGAGAAGATCGACAAAGAAGTAGAAAAGGCAGCCAAGAGATTCGGTGAAAGTTTTGATGCGGCTATGTTTAAAGATACGAATCCCCGCGTAAAAGAATATCAGGCAAAAAGGGATGAAGTACATACCCGTTTTGCAAAAGCATTGAACGATGGCAATCTGGAAGAACTTCGTAATATTATCGTAGATTGTGAGATTGTATGCCCTATCAGCGGGACTCGTAACTGGACTGAAGTTCGTCAGTTTAACCTGATGTTTGCGACAGAGATGGGTTCTACATCTGACGGAGCAATGAAGGTGTACCTGCGTCCTGAAACAGCTCAGGGTATTTTTGTTAATTTTCTGAATGTACAAAAAACCGGACGTATGAAAATACCTTTTGGTATTGCCCAGATAGGTAAAGCATTCCGTAACGAGATCGTAGCCCGTCAGTTCATTTTCCGTATGCGTGAATTCGAACAGATGGAGATGCAATTTTTTGTTCGTCCCGGAGAAGAATTGGATTGGTTTAAAAAATGGAAAGAAACCCGTATTAAATGGCACAAGGCTCTTGGTTATGGAGATGCGAAATACCGTTTCCATGATCATGATAAATTAGCTCACTATGCTAATGCGGCTACCGATATCGAATTCGAAATGCCATTCGGGTTCAAAGAAGTGGAAGGTATTCACTCACGTACAGACTTTGACCTGAGCAGCCATGAAAAATTCTCAGGTAAAAAAATCCAGTATTTCGATCCTGAGCTGAATAAATCATATACTCCGTATGTGGTCGAAACTTCGATCGGTGTAGACCGTATGTTTCTTTCGACTATTGCGGCATCGTATTGTGAAGAAAAGCTCGAAAGTGGAGAGGAACGAGTTGTGTTGAGACTTCCGGCTCCTCTTGCTCCTGTGAAATTAGGTATTTTACCGTTGGTGAAAAAAGACGGTTTGCCTGAAAAAGCAGAGGAGATTATGAGTGCTTTGAAATTCGATTTCAAATGTCAGTATGATGAAAAGGATAGTGTCGGAAAACGTTATCGCCGTCACGATGCTATAGGTACACCGTTCTGTGTAACTGTGGATCACCAGACATTGGAAGATAATACAGTAACTATCCGCTATCGTGATACAATGACTCAGGAACGTGTTGTTATCGATCAACTCTCTAATATTATTTCGGAACAAGTGAGTATGAAGAGCTTGTTGAAAAAATTGGTGTAATGACCGAAAACCGAAACTAACAAAATATTATATGCCGGTTGAGCAATTCAGATTGCGGAATCGGCATATATTGTATATCTAAAAAAGGAATCATTAAATACTTTATTTTACTTATTTACATTTTTTATAAAAGACTTCTCTTTAAATATCTTATTTTTGCGAGAATTGCAATTGATAGAAAATGATTTGTCGTTGTCTATTGTTTTATAAATTAATATAGGTATTGATAATAATTTCAAATGAAGAAGAAAACATACTACTCAACACTTTTCCTGCTTTTTGCTTTCAGTTTATTCATCGGAGTATCATGTGTCGATGACGATGATAATAATGATGTGACGATTGATGAGGAATGGAAAGCATTAAATGAAAAGAGATTTTCAGACTCTATAAAAGCATCGGGATGGGAAGCCTTGGAATCTCAGACCAAAGAAGGAAGTCTATATTGGAAAAAGTCTTCGGTTATTACAGATTCTGATATAGCATTGCGAATGACTGTTGATGCAAAACCTGAATTTACGGATACAGTGGAAGTTCGTTTTGAAGTCTGGTATTATGATAAGGACAATAAGAAGATAATTGCGGCTTCTACCGAAAACCCATCTTATTACAGTTTGATGGCAAATCCCAATAAAAACCCGTATAAGGTTTGTGTAAACAGGCGTGTTACTTCTACCACTGCTACGACCGAATATTACCGCTTCTCTTCAGGTGCTAGTGCTATAGATCTTAGAACTGATGCTTGGGCTACACTTATTCAGGATATGAAACTGAATGAAGAACGTGAGGCAATTGTTCCTTACAATTTAGGATATTATGGTGTTGCACAGACATATATACCTGCATACACCATGCTGAGATATAGAATTAAACTGCTGAAAATTATCCCAATGGCAGGTCTTTCCTAAAGACTGAATTAGAACAGAATCCTTTAAAAGGTATTTAATAATAAATTCTCAATAGCTCTCACAACTTGTTTGCGGGAGCTATTGTAGTTATTAACCATAATGGAAAATGCATATTGTTTGTCTCCGTCGGTATAATATCCTGCGAAACACTGTACATTGGCTATGCTGCCGCTTTTCATGACCACTTTACCCTCCAGGCGTGTTCCTTTTAATACATTACGTACAGTTCCTTCTTTTCCGGCTTTTGGGAGAGATTCTACAAAAGCATCACGGTATTTGCTTTTGGCTTTCATATACACGAGAATATCGCACAACATTTCAGCACTGATGCCATCCGATGGGGCAAGTCCGCATCCGTCATACATACGGAGAGAATTGGTGTTAATACCTTTGTTCTCCCAGAATAAAGATGTTTGAGCGACTCCTTCCGTAAGAGCATCTGTGTAAATGCTTTTATCTCCGATAGTACGACCTATTGTCCGAATAAGGTGTTCTGTATAATGATTGTTGCTTCTTTCGTTTATTACACGTATTATGTCTTTTAAAGCCGGAGAACGATATGTATAGAATACTTTTTCTTCGGGATTTGCAGAGCCGAATCTGTTATACATATTTTCGTAATATAGATCTCGAGAAGTTTCGAGTTTAGCTATGGAGTATCCTTCCTCTTGTAGTTTTGTCGAAATTATTTTACCCAGCATCAGACCCGGATCGGGGATGTCTCCTTTGATAGAGAACGAGGCTCTTTTAGCCGGAATATCTCCTACAAGTGTACGGTAGTTACTGAATATTTCTCCGTTGATATACCCATTGTCTTCGTTATTGGAGTTCATCTTCAGGGTATTCCTGAAGATCAGCTCGGGCATTTCTGGCTGAGTTTTAATTATCTGCGGAGCGGATTCGGTGTCAGTTGTGTTAAAATAAAGGCGGTACGTATTATCGTAAATACTTATACCGTATGCTCCCGCAGCAAAATAGTTGCCGAGATCTTCTTTTAACCATTTGGATGAGACGCCGCTGTATCCGAAATAGTTATCGATAACCAATATATCGATGGGCTGCCGCGAATCTACCTGTTTTTTGATATGGTCTACCCAGTCTTTCAGAAAATCATTGGCTCCTCGCCCTATATATTCACTGCCCAGAGTCGGATCTCCATATCCGTGGATGATCAGTTGTTGAGGATTATTTGTATTTATAGCCAGTGTTGTGGGGTAAGAATACTTATCTCCCATAATTTCTAGGGCTGTTGCCGATGTTAAGATCTTTAGGGTTGAGGCAGGCGTTAAAGTCGTGTTTTTATTGATAGAGGCTATTTCATTTCCATTTAAATCTTTGACACAAAAACCGATTGAGGCGTTTTCGAATCCCGGAAAAGAAGAGAACGAAGATCCTGCTGCATTTTGAGCCGAACCGGTCGAAAACATGGATATATACAATAGTAAAAGCAAATAATATTTCATAATAGATAGGTGTACAAATATAAGTCAATGACTGTATTTAATGATCTGTTTTCACATTATAATAAGCTCAGGATACTATACTCGTCAAAGTAATAAACATGTCTGTGATCTTGATAATGAGTACAGCTTAAAGATACAAATTATCCGCTTTTACGAACTAAATCTTCTATATTTATGAGTTGTACTATACGAAAAAGAAATATCTTTGCAAAGATAGGATATGGTTTGATACCTAAATAAACATCTTCTTTCTTATGAATAATAGTTTCGATAAGCCGTTTACATTCGATCGGGTTATTCGGCTTTGTATAAGTTTAATGTTACTGGGAGCCGGTATTTACCTCATTTATATTCTGAGGAGTGTGTTGCTGCCGTTTCTTATAGCATGGCTGATTGCCTATTTGTTAAACCCCATAGTCCGTTTCTTACAGGTAAAGTTGCATTTGAAGAAACGTTATCTTGCGGTAATGCTCACTTTTGCGATTCTGATAGGAGTCCTCACTTTGCTCATCATGAGTATTACACCCCTTATAGAAAACGAAATTTATCAGATTAATAATCTGGTCACGACATACCAGCTTCAATCGTTTGAGATAAACGGAATTCCATTGAGTGTCCATGATTTTATCGAAAAACACATAGACTTTCAGTCTTTGCGGGACACATTGTCTACCGAAAATGCTACTGAAACATTGAAATATATTATGCCTACAGTGCAAAATATGTTATCGAGCGGTATCTCATTTATACTTGGGTTTACAGTTGTATTTATTGTGATCTTGTATCTGATATTTATCTTACTGGATTATGATAAAATAAATAAGCTGTGGATGGATATGGTTCCTCACCGTCATCGGAAAACAGTAAGTAAGCTCACCGCTGATGTAGAAAAAAGTATGAATACTTATTTCAGGCATCAGGCTCTGATTTGCGTTATTGTGGCGACACTGTTTGCGATCGGGTTTCAGATTATCGGTCTGCCGTTAGCTATTGTATTAGGTGTGTGTATCGGTATTCTGCATATGATACCCTATATGCATATATTGAGTATAGCTCCTGCCGTACTGCTGTGTTGGCTTAAGGCCTCGCAGACCGGACAGGGTTTTTGGGCACTTGTCGGAATGGTATTACTCTTGTATGTTGTTGTGCAATGTATTATCGATATGATATTGGTTCCCCGTATTATGGGTAAAGCCATGGGACTTAATCCTGCTATTATTTTGTTGTCGTTATCTGTATGGGGGTCGTTGATGGGAATTGCCGGAATGATTATTGCAATACCTATGACAACTCTTTTGATCTCTTATTATCAGGAGTTTCTGAATAAATCGGAAGGATCCGAAGATAATGGTAGTTTAGAAAATACCGATGATACCCTCCCAAGTGAGTAGATTTTTGTACATTTGTATGAACAAAAATAAATTCTTTAAATCATGCAATTAACTGCGAAATTGGTTCAGATGTTACCTCTGCAATCAGGAACAAGTAAAAACGGAGAGTGGAGAAAACAAGATATTATAGTAGAAACAGACGGTCAGTATCCTAAAAAAGTATGTATCTCTATCTGGGGTGATAAGGCTAGTGATGCCGTACTTCAGATTGGTAATATCTTAGACATATCTTTCGATGTGGAAAGCCGTGAATATAATGGTCGCTGGTACACCGATATACGTGCATGGAAAGTAGATCTGGCAGCACCAACAGGGGGGGGGTATCCAGCCGGAGCTCCTGCTCCGAGTTATGATCAGGCTCCTCCTGCACCTGCTGATTTTGGCGGAGACAGTGCCGACGATCTTCCTTTCTAAAAGATTACTAAGATGTAAACATTCCTTATAGGATAAGCGTTTTTAGGAATAAAGCATATTTTATGAAAAAGAAAATACTGTCAGGACATAATTTTCATAGAGAACCATTCTCTGAGTTGGAAACTCTATTCGACATAACATATCCGGAAAAGAGTTATTTCAAGAAAGATGAAATTCTTGAAATGATTGGAGAGTACGATGTCTTTATTCCTAATTTCAGTTTTTTTACCGATAAGGAGATTATAGATAAAGCAGTAAATCTGAAATTAATAGCAAATTACGGAGTAGGATACAATAATATAGATGTAGACTATGCTGCGCAGAAAGGTATAACCGTAACAAATACCCCTCAGGCGGTACTTGAACCTACAGCCGAGTTGTGTTTTGGATTGATGCATGCTGTAGCTCGTAAAATAGGATACTTCAATAACAAACTTCGAGGATCGGAGCGTGTTGGCTGGGGCTTGTATGATAATCTTGGATTGTCTTTATATGGCAAGACACTGGGGATATACGGCATGGGGCGTATCGGACAGGCTATTGCCCGTAGAGCTATCGCTTCGGGTATGAACGTGATCTATCATAACCGCAGACCGCTTGATCCATCTATCGAAAAAGAGTATAATGCCAAGTATGTTAGTTTTGACGACTTATTGATACAGTCCGATTATATATCGGTAAACGCACCTGCCACTTCCGAAACTTACCATATAATAAATGCCGCGGCAATAGCAAAGATGAAATCATCGGCTATTCTGGTCAATACATCGCGTGGATCTACTGTCGATGAGAAGGCTTTGATAGAAGCATTAAAAGAAAACCGTATATATGGGGCGGGTCTTGATGTTTATGAAACGGAACCTAATATTAATCCCGAATTCTTCGCATTGGATAATGTTGTTCTTACACCTCATGCCGGAACCCAGACTCTTGACGGGCGTCACGATATGCAGCGTGAAGTGGCAAGCAATATAATAGGTTTTTTCAAAGGAGAGAAAGTCTCGAAAGTGAATTAAGGTCTCCGATTTTCAGATATACTATAATAGTTTTAATCAAGCAGCAGATAGATAGAATCAGGAGTATACTGATTACCTTCTTTATCCGAAATCAACCAGTCGGTAAGCATTCCTGTCGGGTATGTTCCGATGTCTCCTTTGTTGAGAGACGCTATCCAGTACGGGTCGTTTATCAATTGTCCGCAAATAGTTGATTCCGTCACATTAATAACCGTAAACCACAAATGCTCTTTCTCCGAATCTTGTTTCGGGGAGTCTATTGTTATGCCGATTTTTACCCAAAAAGACCAACCGTCTATCGTTTTGTCTCTTGGATATAATATTTTACGGAGGAATGAACTGTTCTGTCTGTCCCTGTATCTTAAAAATAACCGGAAAAAGTACGGATAACGTTCTTTAGCCAGACTGCTCATTCTTATTGTTTCTTCGGCAGAAACAAAGAGTATAGGATTGTTTGACAGAGCCGAAACATATATTTCGGGAGATGTGAGATTGCCGTCCTCCACCGCAAACAAAATACCGGCAGGAGAAGATTGGATTCTATCACTTTCTTCCCGCTCAATAATACCACCCAGTATGTCTTCCGGAAAGTATGATAATGCGTGCTCCCACCTTATCCATGCCAGATTGATCTGTAAGCCGTCGAATCCGATTGTAAACTTTTCATTTTCTTTTACAGGGGAAGAGAGGAAGCGTTTAACAACATTATTTACCAGGTCATACATAGAATGGGAATCCGAATGTATATTCAACATCTCGAGGTCTACAATACCGCACCTCAATAATCCGTAAGTTCTGAACCAGTATATTTTATCTTTGTTTTTCTGTTCATATCCTGCATACAATACATACAAATAATCGGGCGAAGGGGGAATTTTGGATTCTGCGGCCAGCTTGAGCCATTTGCCGGACAGTATTCTGTAAGTAGAGAAGTCGATAACCATTAAGGCTTCGGGCACGATGATATGAAGCAATTTTAGCTGGCAGTGAAAAGATCTTAGAGAGCTTTCCCCGAATAGCATACTCACCTCGATATACTCGGAGTGAGCGATCATTTCGTGGAAATCGCAATCTTCGGCGGTATTTGCCAATCCGAAATCCTGAAGATCCAGGTCTTCTATCTTCCGGACAGCTATTTCCGATTCATATCTTTCACCCTTGTATAGAAAAGATATCCCGTATTTCTTTTCTGCAGATGATTGTAATAGATGGGTGTCTTTTACCGATAATACTTCGATGTCATTATCGAACAGGGGAGAATATAAGGCCTTTTTTATATTCGGTGATACTCTTTCGTGAATAGGTATAGCTCCAATCTTTGAGTGCTGGTACTTTTTGCCTTCGGCCAATAATTCGTAGTTTCTAATGTTTGTGTTCATTGAAAGTGTTATTTGGACGCAAATGTATAACAAATAGGCAAAAATTGAGTTGTGCAAAGACTTTTTTAATATTTAATTAAGAAAAAAAACTTGCTAAACCTGCAATATAACATATTAAAAGAATAGAGTCTTTTCGTAAAAAAAGTATAATTTGCGTAATCAACGAAAAACTACATACAATTCACGTAACCCAAAAAACTTATACACCATGTTTACAGCACTGAATATTCTTTTACAAAGTACCGCTCTGGCCGGTAACCTGGAGGTTTCATGGGGACATGTGGCTTTTGCTACGATACCGGTCCTCTTATTAATAATCCTGATGGGATTTCTTAAAATGGCAGGGGATAAAAGTGCTCTGATAACTCTAGTCACGACAATTGTACTGGCCTTGTTTGCTTTCGGTTTTCCTGTGGCAGATACAGGTCTTTCTTTTGTTTATGGGGTTCTTAAGGCTATTTTTCCTATTTTGATCATTATAATTATGGCTATATTCAGCTATAATGTACTGGTGAAAACAGGAAAAATGGAAATTCTGAAAGAGCAGTTTTCATCCATCTCATCCGATAAATGTATTCAGGTGCTATTGCTTACCTGGGGATTCGGGGGGTTACTCGAAGGTATGGCAGGATTCGGAACAGCGGTAGCTATTCCGGCAGCTATATTAATCAGCTTAGGCTTTAAGCCTATATTTTCGGCCGTTGCAAGTCTTATTGCCAATAGTGTGGCAACCGGATTTGGAGCCGTAGGTACGCCCGTAAAAGTATTGGCAGAACAGGCAGGAGTGACCGATATACAGGTGCTGAGTACTCAGGTGGTATTGCAATTATCACCTTTGATGATCCTGATACCGTTTGTATTGGTGTTTATGACCGATCCGAGGATTAAATCTTTACCCAAACATATCCTGCTGAGTGTGATTGTGGGAGTTGTATCTCTTGCGGTTCAGTATATTGCAGCCCGATACATGGGAGCCGAAACACCTGCCATCTTAGGTAGTATTGCATCTATCATCGCTATCATTATATATGCGAAGTTGACAGCGACGAAAGAAGATAAAGAATTGAAAGCTAAGTTTCCGAAAAGAACTATGGGGGAGATAATAAACGCATGGAGTGTTTATGGATTTATCCTCATATTAGTAATACTGACAAGTCCATTGTTACCTCTTAGGAATATTTTAGCTCCTCTGTCGGCTACAACATTGTTTAGCCAGAATATATTCGATGCAGTAACACAAACAGAGGTTGTTCGGTCTATTAAAGTTTCATGGTTGACCGATGCCGGAGTATTGCTATTCTTAGGCTCTATTTTAGGTGGGTTGCTTCAGGGAGCGAAAATAGTAGAACTTATTAAGCTTCTTGGAACCGTAATAAAGCAGCAGCGCAAAACAATAGTAACTGTTTGTTCGCTAATTGCTTTGTCTTCTATAATGGATTTTTCGGGAATGATTTCTCAACTGGGACTGGCTCTTGCGATAGCCACAGGTTCATTATATCCGCTGTTTGCTCCAACAATAGGCTGTCTCGGAACATTCCTTACCGGTAGTGATACTTCTTCAAATATATTGTTCGGTAAATTGCAGGCTTCGGTTGCGCATACAACAGGTGCAGACCCTAGTTGGCTGGCAGCTGCAAATACAGCAGGAGCAACAGGTGGGAAGATTATTTCTCCGCAAAGTATAGCTGTTGCTACATCCGCCTGTGGATTGCAAGGCAGGGAAGGTGAGATCATGAAGAAAGCACTGCCCTATGCTCTGGGATATATCGTAGTATCCGGGCTGATGGTGTATTTTGTTCCAAAAATAATGGGAACAATACTCTTTTGAGAATTGTTTTACTTGTGTAACAGCACTGATTGAAGAAGTGGTTTGTATTTGATGATAACTGCTGCTTTCTTCATTAAAAACAACCAAAGGTCTGAGACCTGATACATTAAAGACAACTAAAATACTATATAGAAATGAAAGTCGGACTATTTATTCCATGTTATGTAAATGCGATATTTCCCGAGGTGGGGGTCGCATGCTACAAATTGCTTGATTCGCTGGGGGTAGAAGTTGACTATCCGCTCGATCAGACTTGTTGCGGACAGCCGATGGCAAATGCCGGATTTGAGGATGAAGCTATTCCTTTAGCAAAGCAGTTTGAAAAACTATTTGACAAGTATGAGTATATTGTCGCTCCATCGGCAAGCTGTGCCGTGTTTGTCAAAGAAAATTATCCTAAAATTTTGAGTAAAGAAGATCATCTTTGCCAGACAAGCGGAAAGATTTATGATATCTGTGAATTTCTGCATGATATATTGAAGGTAGATAAAGTTCCGGGTAAATTTCCTCATAAGGTGAGTGTGCACAACAGTTGCCATGGGGTAAGAGAATTGCACTTGTCATCGGCAAGTGAGTTGATGGAACCCCGATATTCGAAAATCAAAGACCTCTTATCTTTGGTTGAAGGAATAGAAGTGCTCGAACCTGAAAAAGTGGATGAGTGCTGCGGATTCGGAGGAATGTTTGCCATCGAAGAGCCTGCTGTATCGGTATGTATGGGACAAGATAAAGTAAAGAACCATATGAATACCGGAGCCGAGTATATCACGGGGGCAGATAATTCGTGTCTGATGCATATGCAAGGAGTAGTTAATCGCGAGAAACTACCGATTAAGTTTATCCATGTTGTTCAAATTTTAGCTGCAGGACTATGAGTACAAAACATGCAGAAGCTGCAAGCCGCTTCATATCAAATAAAGAAGGAGAAACATGGCACAACGAAACTCTCTGGTTTGTACGAGTAAAGAGAGATAATGTAGCCAAAGATGTTCCGGAGTGGGAAGCCTTGAGGGAATTCTCGAGTAAAATAAAAATGCATACTATTACTCATCTTGATAAGTATGCCGAGCAGTTTGCCCAAAATGCCGAAGCCAATGGTGTAATAGTGCATTGGGCGAAGGATGCTAAAGAGCATAACGAGATAGTACATAAGATTCTGACCGGGCATAATGCTAAAAAGCTGGTAAAGAGTAAGTCGATGCTTACCGAAGAATGTCATCTCAACCCCTATCTGATTGAAAGAGGTATCGATGTTGTCGAAAGTGACTTGGGAGAACGTATTCTTCAACTCGATAATCAGCCGCCGAGTCATATCGTAATGCCCGCCATACATATGACCCGTCAGGAAGTCGGTAAACTTTTCGAGGAAAAACTAGGAACCGAAAAAGGAAACAGCGATCCTACATATCTGACTCGTGCAGCCCGCCAGCATCTTCGGAATGAATTTATGACAGCCGATGTGGGTATGACCGGATGTAATTTCGGTATTGCCGAAACAGGTGATGTAGTCGTGTGTACCAATGAAGGTAATGCCGATATGGGGACGTCTCTGCCTAAAGTGCATATTGTGTCGATGGGGCTGGAGAAGATTATTCCCGATCATAAGTCATTGAGTGTGTATTCACGTTTATTGGCACGTTCGGCTACAGGTCAGCCGGTTACATCGTATATGTCTCATTTTCGTAAACCTCGCGAAGGCTGCGAAATGCACATCGTGATTGTAGATAACGGACGAAGCGAAATATTAAGTAATCCCGATCATATTCAGTCATTGAAGTGCATCAGGTGTGGAGCATGTATGAATACCTGTCCGGTGTATCGTCGCAGCGGGGGATATTCTTATACCTATTTTATACCGGGTCCTATAGGTATTAATCTGGGTATGCTGAAAAATCCCGAAGAATACTCGGATAATGTTTCAGCTTGCTCTCTTTGCTTTTCATGTAACAATGTATGTCCTGCCAAGATAGATCTTGCCGATCAGATATACAAATGGAGGCAGGGACTTGACTCTATCGGTAAAGCGGATAAGATGAAGAAGATGATGTCGGGCGGAATGAAATTCCTGTTTACTCATCCGGCTTTGTACAAGACTGCCTTGAGTATGGCTCCGATTGTTAATAGTATGCCTCGTTTTATGCTGTACAATGGGTTGAATGACTGGGGAAAAGGGCGAGAATTGCCCCGTTTTGCCAAGGAGTCGTTCACTTCTATGTGGAAAAAAGGAAAAGTGCAGAAGAATAAGAAATAAGCCACAGCCGTTAATCTAAAAAACAGAAAACTATGAGTAGTAAAAATGATATATTAAATAACGTCAAACGGCATATTTCAACTCAGTACGATATGCCGGATCTTGACCATATTGCAGGAATAGAATACGAGAACAAACTCGAAAAATTTATGCAGATGTGTAAAGGTGTGGGAGGTGACGCCCGAGTGCTTGCTCCGGATGAAGATGTAAATGAAGTGATCAGGTCATTATATCCTGATGCAAAGGTGATAGTATCCAATCTGCCGGAAATAAACATAGCAACGGTAAATCCGGATGATATAGATGATCCGCATAAACTGAACGGGACGGATTTGGGAATCATCAAAGGCGAATTGGGTGTTGCCGAGAATGCTTGTGTCTGGGTTCCGCAAAATGTCCGTCAGAAGGTCGTTTATTTTATTTCCGAGTATCTGGTGATATTATTGGACAAAAGCTTTATTGTGAATAATATGCACGAGGCGTATAATCAGATTAAGTTTAATGATTATGGTTTTGGTGTATTTATTTCCGGCCCTTCCAAAACGGCAGATATAGAACAGGCTCTGGTAGTCGGCGCGCATGGAGCTAAAGGTGTAATGGTTCTTTTGAAATAAGATAGTACGCTATAATATCAAAAGCCAATTAATCAAACGATTAATTGGCTTTTATTGATTGCAATCATTTAAGGTTTCAGTACCTTTTTTATAAGTTATTTTTTGCTTAGAAGAGTATCTTTAAATAAATCATAATTATTTTTCAATCCGATACTTTTTTTCTCGCCTTTCATAAAAGCTTGTAATAGTTGAGGTATCTCTATCGGTTTTCCGATTATTTCTTCTACCGTTTCTTTGAACTTAGCAGGATGAGCCGTTTCGAGGAAGATGCCGTTTTCGTCTTTCGATAAGCCATCTGTTAAAGCCTGATATCCGCATGCTCCATGAGGATCGAGTAGATATCCTGTTTTCTCGAATGTGTCTTTTACTGTTTCGGCGATGGCTGCATTTTTGTACCGGAAGCCTGTAATATCTTTTCTGATCTCATCTGCCGAATGATTGTACAGGTCTATAACTCTCGCAAAGTTGCTTGGGTCACCTACGTCCATAGCATTAGCAATGGTTTGTACCGAAGGACGTGGATTGTATTTACCGGTTTGAAGGTATTCGTAGAATATGTCGTTGCTGTTATTCGCTGCTATAAACCGTTTTACAGGTAATCCCATTCGTTTAGCTATGAGTCCGGCTGTAATATTCCCGAAATTTCCACTCGGAACACAGAATACCACATCGTTTGCTTTTCCTGCCTTTTTCAATTGAGCATATCCATAGAAATAATAGAATGCCTGAGGAAGAAAACGTGCTACATTAATAGAATTAGCGGAAGTCAGATTCAGTTGTTTATTTAGATCTACATCCATAAAAGCCGTTTTCACCAATGCCTGACAGTCATCGAATGTACCGTCTATTTCTATTGCAGTGATGTTCTGTCCTAATGTCGTAAACTGGCATTCTTGTATGTGGCTGACTTTTCCTTTCGGATAAAGAACATATACATGTATGCCGTCTACTCCAAGAAATCCGTTTGCTACGGCACTACCGGTGTCTCCAGACGTTGCAACTAGCACTTTAACATCGCTCTGTCCTTGCTTTTTAATGAAATATCCAAGCAGGCGAGCCATAAAACGACCGCCTACATCTTTGAAAGCCAATGTAGGACCGTGAAATAATTCCAGACTGTATATGTTATCATTTACATGTACCAGTGGCGTATCGAAGTTAAGAGTGTCGTATACGATCTGTTTTAAAGTATCTGAATCGACATCTTCTCCGAAAAAAGCATCGGCTACAGTATATGCTATCTCCTGAAAAGAAAGAGTATCTATTTTATCGTAAAAAGATTTTGGTAGTTGCTTTATTTTCTCCGGCATGAAAAGCCCTTTGTCGGCGGCAAGCCCTTTGACTACCGCTTCTTGCAAAGAAACATCCGGAGTTTGTTTGTTGGTACTGTAATATCTCATGTTTATGAAGGTGTTAATTCTTTTACGTTCAGCGGTTCTTATTTTTTGAAAAACAAAGTATCCATAAATTCGTGTCCGACAATTGTCCCGTAAGCTCCTTTTGCAGACTCGAATTCATCATATACCTGCACATTATCTCCTGCTTCATTCGAGCGGTAAATAAGAAATGGTATAGGCTTGTTTGTGTGTGTACGCAAATGGCATGGAGTGGGGTGGTCGGGCAATACTGCTATTGTTACAGGCTCATCCCAATCTTTGGTTGCTTCGTATATCGTTTTGACTACACGTGAGTCGAGATATTCTATAGTTTTGGTTTTCAATTCATAGTCTCCTTCATGTCCGGCTTCGTCACTGGCTTCTATATGCAGATATACAAAATCGTCATGCTTTAGAGCATCTATGGCAGCCTGAGCTTTGCCTTCGTAGTTGGTGTCGTACAGACCTGTTGCACCTTCTACGTGGATAAGTTTTAATCCTGCATACTTACCGATACCCATAATAAGGTCAACGGCAGAGATTACCGATCCGCTCTTAATACCGTACAATTCCTGTAAGGTTTGCATTTGAGGTCTGTAACCGGGCGACCAAGGCCAGATGCTGTTCGCAGGATCTTTTCCTTCTGCAATACGTTTCAGGTTTATAGGATGATCTTTCAATAATTGCTGAGATTTGATGATAAGTTCATTTAGATATTTAGCAGTATCTTCAGCTTCAGGAGTAGTAGCTTTTATCATTACCTGCTCAAATGGAGTACCTATTACATCATGAGGAGGAGTGCAATCGAGGTTTTTATTGCCGCCTTTCATTTTCAATAAGTGGCGGTAAGACACTCCGGGGTAAAGGCTTACTGTACCGTCATTTAATTCTTTATCCAGAAACTTGATAAGTTCGGCAGCCTCTTCTGTTGAGATATGTCCTGCAGAGTGGTTTTTTATTTTACCGTCTTCTATACAGATAACATTGCATCTCATAGCCATTTCACCCTCTTCTATATCTATTTCCATGCTTGCGGCTTCGAGCGAACCACGACCTTCAAATACCTTAGGTACATCGTAACCCAGTACCGATAGATTGGCAATTTCACTGCCCGGTTTGAATCCGGGCGGAATCGTATCGAGCAAGCCGCTTTTCCCTTTTGATGCGAGCAGGTCAATATATGGTTTCTTTGCTGCTTGCAGAGGAGTTTTGTTACCTAACGCTTCGATAGGCTCGTCGGCCATTCCATCACCTAGTATTACGATTGTTTTCATATGATTATTTACCTAAAATTTTATTCCGTACAGAATTTCAGAATTGCTAAATTAGATAAAATATTTAGAAAAATAGCAGAATTGGTTTCTATTGTACATCTATTTGCCGATAAAAATAAGCAAGTTGACAAGTAAATAGGTAATCTTCAGATTTACAAGCCTGCTTATATCTTGTTTATTGAAAAATCAATAAAAAGGTCTGAGACCTTAGAATTATTTTTTGTCAAAAGAATTAAATCTTATCTTTGGTTTCAATATAAGGTCTCGTACCTTTTATTACTTTAGCAAGCAAACAATTAAAACTTGCTATGAATTTTAAGCACTTTCTATTATTTAAACAAAGGATTATATGGCATTGAATATTGGAGACAAAATCCCCGAATTATTGGGAAAAGACCAGGAAGGAAAAGAGGTCAAGACGAGTGATTATGCCGGACGGAAGTTTATCTTATACTTTTATCCGAAAGATAATACCCCCGGATGCTCAGCCGAAGCTTGTAATTTCCGAGACAATTTTTATGAATTGCGCCACGCCGGTTATGAAATTGTAGGAGTGAGTGTGGATGATGAAAAATCACACAATAAATTTATCGAGAAATTTGAATTGCCTTTCCGCCTTATAGCTGATACCGACAAGGTATTGGTTGAAGCGTTTGGAGTCTGGGCTGAAAAAACTCTTGCCGGTAAAAAATATATGGGTACATTACGCACAACTTTTATGATTGATGAAAGCGGTGTAATATCACAGATATTCACACCTAAAGATATTAAGGCTAAAGAGCATGCCGAACAGATACTGGAATGGCTGCAAAGTGTGAAAAAATAAAATTAAGATACTGATATATCGAAATAATTAAAACCAGATGGCTGAAGAAAAAGATAATAAGGACAAAAAAGGAGAAGCTAAGGATCCTAAAAATGATAAACTGAAAGCCTTACAAGCTGCGATGGAAAAAATCGAAAAGAGCTATGGTAAGGGTTCTATTATGAAATTGGGTGACGAGAAGGTCGAAGAGATACCTGTTATAGCTACCGGCTCGATCGGCTTAAATGCCGCTCTGGGTGTCGGTGGATACCCTCGCGGACGTATCATTGAAATATACGGGCCTGAGTCGTCAGGTAAAACCACATTGGCTATTCAGGCGATTGCCGAAGCTCAAAAAGCCGGAGGTATTGCCGCTTTTGTGGATGCAGAGCATGCGTTCGACCGTTTTTATGCCGAAAAATTGGGCGTTGATATTGATAATCTTTGGATATCTCAACCAGACAGCGGAGAGCAGGCGTTGGAGATTGCAGAGCAGCTTATCCGCTCATCGGCTATAGATATAGTCGTAATTGACTCGGTTGCCGCTCTAACACCAAAAGCGGAATTGGAAGGTGATATGGGTGATTCAAAAATGGGTCTTCAGGCTCGTTTGATGTCTCAAGCCCTTCGTAAACTGACTGCGGCCATCAATAAGACCAATACTACTTGTATATTCATTAACCAGTTGCGTGACAAAATCGGTGTGATGTTTGGTAATCCCGAAACCACAACGGGAGGTAATGCTCTGAAATTTTACGCTTCTGTACGATTGGATATACGCCGCATCGGACAATTGAAAGACGGAGAAGATGTAAAAGGCAGTCAAACACGTGTTAAGGTGGTGAAGAATAAAGTAGCACCTCCTTTCCGTAAGGCCGAATTCGATATCATGTATGGCGAAGGAATTTCCCGTGCCGGAGAAATTATCGATTTGGGTGCGGATTTGGGTATTATTAAGAAAAGCGGGTCGTGGTACAGCTACAACGAAACTAAGCTGGGGCAAGGTCGTGAAGCTGCTAAAGACATGGTAAAAGACAATCCCGAATTGGCTGAAGAGTTGGAAGGCTTGATTTTCGAAGCTCTGAAAACAAAGCATAAATAAACCCAAACAGGGTTGTTTCAATATATGAAAAGAGTCCTTGAAATAATTTCGGGGCTCTTTTTGTTTTATTAAACTTAACACCTAAAACATTTATGAACACGAAAGATTTATTATTAATAGCAGCTATTGTATTCACAATGATACTTGGTTGTACCCCGAAGAATAATACTCAAGAAGCGAAAGTAAATGGATGGTATTTTGTCGATTTTAAAGCTCCTGATAGTATTGGTGAAATTATAGTTTCGACAAAAGATTTTGATTCTCTTAAGTTTGAAGCATGGAAGGTAACCAATGTTGATGGTGTAGATTCTGTGTATGTTATAAATGGAAAAGTTAAACTTTCAAAAATGAAAGTTTACGGGGATGCTACCCAGAAATCAATAGGTAAGTTTATTGTCTTTTTATATAATGGACAGAAAATTTGTATGCCTATGCTCAACGACAGAATAGATAAAGGAAATTTTGCTATTTCCAGTCAGGCATTAAGTTCGAATAAGGATAAAATGCTGGAAATGTATGAGTCTCTTAAAGAGGAAATAGATTGATCCGTCTTAAGTATAATAAGCCGATACGTTGTATGAAAAGTATAAATAATACATGATTATTTATATTAATATTTATTTTTGTATAAATGATTGATCTATAACCTTTCGTAGTCTGAAAAATGAAAAATCTAATTTTAATAGTCAGCTTCTTTTGTTGTTTGTCCCTTTCTGTTAACGCTCAGAAAGGAAGTGTGAAATCCGGAAAAATTTATAGCCGAATTTTGGGTGTGGACAAAGAGTACTCTGTTTATTTACCCGACGGATACGAAACCTCCGGATATAAATATCCTGTATTGTATTTATTGCATGGTGCTTGGGGCAATCATACGAATTGGCTAAATGCCGGTAATCTGGCATTTGTTGCAGATAAAACAATTAATGAAGGATTTGCTTCTCAGATGGTTATAGTTATGCCTGATGCCAGAGGGAAAGAAGATAACTTCGGAGGGCATCATATGGGGTATTTTAATTATCCTGACTGGAAATATCAGGAGTTTTTTATTTTGGAATTTCTTCCTGCCATTGAAAAAGAATATCGGATTAAGTCAGATAAACAGCATCGTGCTATTGCAGGTTTGTCTATGGGAGGAGGTGGAAGTATCATTTTAGCACAGAAGTATCCTGATTATTTTGGATCTGCTTGTTCTTTGAGTGGGGCATTGATTGCTTCGGATGAAATACCTTCGAGGGATGTAGATGCCGATTTTCTGAGAGAAATGAAAAATGATGACCCTACGGCTTTTCTTCACAATGCAGATAAAGAAACTTTGTCGAAGTTGAATAGTGTGAGGTGGTATGTAGACTGTGGAGATAAAGATTTTCTTTCGAAAGGGAATGTCTTGTATTTTCTTGCAATGAAAGAAAGAGGTCTTTCTCTCGAATATCGCATGCGGGGTGGTGCTCACACTTGGGATTATTGGCAATCGGGACTTGTTCCTGTTTTACAATATATCTCGGTCGGATTTATGGGAGGTAATAAATAATAACATAGTTTATGTTACAAAAAAACAGGAAAATCCTTTAAGAATTTTCCTGTTTTTCTTTTTTAACCATAAATAACCAAAACATCATTTCTCAGCAAGTAACACATCGATAATCTTGTTGAAATCGGATTTAAATTCTTCGTAAAACAAACCGGTAGCCGGGCCGTTAAAGCCTGTATGTATTTTTCTTACATTTCCTTTTTTATCGATAAAGAATGTTGTCGGATAACTTTTCAATCCGTCAATTTCCGGTAAAACATTCTTATCATTACCTATTTTTCCGGCAAAGAGAACGTCATATCCGATATTGTATTTTTGAATAAAGTTCGACAATACTTTATTTACGTATGCAGGATCGTCTTTTCTTTCGAATGCCAGCCCTACGATTTCGACACCACGGTCTTTGTTTTCTTTATACCAGGGTGCAAGGAATGCTGCTTCGTCTAAACAGTTCGGGCACCAGCTGCCAAGAATCGAAACCACAACGACTTTCCCTTTGAATTTTTCATCCGAAAGAGAAACGGTATTGTCTTTCAGATCAGGGAGTTTGAATCCTAATGATTTAGCCCCTTTTTTCAGTTGAGTTAAGCTATAAGGGTTTGCTAATGCAGCTTTGTCATTTCGCTTACCTACTATTTTTTGTTTGCCTCTGGCGGTAATAAATTCCCCTTTGAAATTATCTTTATCAGTAAATGTTCCTTGTATCAGATACGGACTCAAACCGGCAAATGCAGAAAGTTTGAAACCGTTCTGATCAATCACGCCTTCGAGGTAACGGAAGTCACCCGAATTGGTAAGTATTGATCCGGTAAGGATGCTGTTATCTTGTTTGAAAATACCTACGTTGTTAGCAGTCGTTGAATCTGTAAGAAACTGAATATCCCATTTTCCGCTGATTGTATCTTGCGAGATACCTTCTTTCTGAAACCGTGGGGCTTCTCCGTGTATTGCTTTGAATGGTATACCCGGATCATTTTCAGCAAATAGCTTTCTGAAAACACCCTGAAGGGTATCACCACTGAAAGTTCCTTCGAATCGGGTGTCGTATGCTTTTATTGGTATAAATATACTATCCCCTTTGTATGCTATGGAATCAGATACTACTTCTTCCTCTCCATTGATGAGGGTTAAATGAGTGTCCTTAATATCGAAGATAAACGGTATTGTTCCGTCTTTTACGGTAAATTCTCCACGCCATTTACCATCTTTCAGGTAATCGTTGTTTTTTTGAGTTCCCGAATTGCAGGCTCCGAAAAGTAATGAAGCCAGAATACCTGCGCCGAATATATATTTCTTCATAATTGTATGTGATTAAGGTCTCAGACCTATTTATTATTTTGATAACTAAAACAACCAAATCATGTTGCAAATTAGAGATGTATCATTAAATACTTTCTATTACTTATTTTTAGCTCTGTGACTTAAAACCATGATACAAAAGTAGTGCAAGTTTGATAAATAAAAATCCCTTAAATGTGGTATATTGATAAAAAAAGCAACATGATTATGCTGCTTTAATTTTACGGTAGTATATCGAGGTCTTTATTTCAGAATATCCGATGGATTTAAGTTCTCACTTTCAATATCCTTGAAATATCTGTACGTTCCAACTTTTATTTCTTCAGTGGCAGCTTCGTCACATACTATAATTGCTTTGGCATGAAGTTGTAAGGCTGTGATAGTCCACATGTGATTTACCGATCCTTCGATAACCTGAGCTAAAGCTCTGGCTTTGTTATGCCCGTTTACCATGATAAGTACTTCATCGGCATCCATCACCGTTCCAACTCCAACTGTTAAAGCTGTTTTTGGTACTTTATTGATATCATTGTCGAAAAAGCGTGAATTGGCGATAATCGTATCTTTAGTTAATGATTTCATGCGGGTACGAGACGAAAGAGACGATCCGGGTTCGTTAAATGCAATATGCCCGTCGGGTCCTATACCTCCCAGAAAGAGGTCGATACCTCCTGCCATTTTAATTCTGGTCTCGTAGTCTTCACATTCTTTCTCAAGATCAGGAGCATTTCCGTTCAGGATATTGACATTTTCTTTCTTGATATTTATGTGATTGAAAAAATTGCTCCACATAAACGAATGATAACTTTCGGGGTGGTCTTCCGCCAATCCTACATATTCATCCATATTGAATGTAACGACGTTTTCGAAAGAGACTTTTCCTTGCTTATAAAGCTCAATCAGACATTTGTACATACCGAGTGGCGATGATCCTGTCGGTAATCCTAAGATGAATGGTTTGGCTGATGTCGGTTGTGCAGTGTTGATTCTATGAGCAACATAATTTGCTGCCCATTGTGAAATGTTGTTGAAATCAGGTTGAATAATTAATCTCATGAAGGTTGTTTTAGATATTTGTTTATAAAACGAAAAACAGACGCTTTTCGTCTATTCTCCGTTGTGTTTTATAACAATAAATCAAAGAGGTTTGTATTCAACAAAGGCTTCAATAGCTTCATAGGATGCCAATCCCAGTTTATGATAGAGTTCGGCTGTTGCGTGATTTCTGTCTTCCGACCGCTGCCAGAATAACCGTTCGTCATTACCTAAAAACGGAGCACTTTCCATCTGCGACTGGTGTTTCAATATAGATAAGCGTTTCGATCTTAGCTCTTCCGGGGAAATGGGTACCGCCATTTCTATATAATCGATTTCCCACTCTGCCCAGGCACCGCGATACATCCAGAACCTGCATTCCTTAAGCCATGTCGCCCCTTCTGATTTAAGTTCATCTATGGCAGCCAGTATTGCATCCAGACAAACTTTGTGAGTTCCATGAGGATCCGCTAAGTCTCCGGCGACAAATACTTCGTGAGGTTGAACCTTTTGCAGGTATGCTTTAACGATGTTAACATCTGCTTGTGTGATGGGGCTTTTCTGCACCTTTCCTGTTTCGTAAAAAGGAAGGTCAAGAAACGTGATATGTGAATCGGGGATCCCTATAAAACGACAGGCTGTAGTCGCTTCCTCCCGGCGTATGCGTCCCTTCATGAACAGTACGTCTTTATTGTCTTCGTCACCGATATTCTTTTCTTTCATCAGGAAATTCAGCACTTTATCCATTTGCTCCTTCAATGCTTTATCTGACGGATTATATTTCTGTATCACATTGTTGATCAGAGAAGCATAGCGAATCACCTCTTCGTCTCCGACTGCGATATTTCCGGATGTTTGATATGCAACATGTACATCGTGCTTCTGATTGACAAGTCTTTGGAATGTTCCACCCATCGAAATCACATCATCATCAGGATGAGGACTGAATATCACCACCTTCTTAGGATAAGGTTTAGCCCGTTCGGGACGATTAGAATCATCTGCATCGGGTTTACCTCCCGGCCATCCTGTAATTGTATGTTGCAGATCGTTGAAAACCTTGATGTTCACATTATATGCCGAACCGTATAAAGCAAGGAGTTCGCCAAGCCCATTGTCCTGATAATCTTTGTTAGTGAGCTTTAATATCGGCTTGTCAGTTTTGAAGCATAACCATACAATAGCTCTGCGTATAAGCTGATTTGTCCATTCACAGCTGGTTACAAGCCAAGGTTTACTGATGCGGGTCAGATCGTATGCCGCATTCAGATCAGTATATAATCGTATATTCGGATGGTTTTGCAGCCACGAAGCAGGAATAGAGTCACTAACCTCCCCTTCGACTACATCTTTAACACTTTTCGATTTATCTTCACCCCATGCGATCAAAGTAATTTTCTTTGCTTTAAGCATGGTGGATATACCCATTGTGATGGCACTTACCGGAATGGAGTCAGGTGTTCCGAAAGTATTTGCCACTTCTTTTTTAGATTGGTTATCTAATAATATGAGACGGGTTTGAGAGTTTATATTTGAACCTGGAATATTTACTCCGATGTTTCCTCCTCGACCTAAGCCCAGTAAAAGGTAATCGATGCCTCCGGCTTTTTCTATTTGCCGTTCATATTCTTTACAATGTCCAAAAATAGAGTCTTTGGCTATTGTGCCGTCAGGAGCATATATATTATTCGTATTAATATCTACATGATTCAATAATAATTCCTTTAATATCTGAAGATTGTTACTCGAACCTTTAGCTAGCGGATAATATTCGTAAATACTGAATACAATAACATTCTTAAAACTCAGATTCTCGTCTTTGTGCAGTCTTACGAGTTCCTGATATATGCTTTGTGGAGAATGTCCGCCGGGTAGGGCAAGAACAAAATTTTCGCCGGCAGCCTGCTTTCGTTGTATTTCTTCAGCTATCTTACCGGCGATATAAATAGAGGCTTTTTGAGCCGATTCGTATATCTGTGTGTCAACCTTTTCGAAACGAGTCAAGGCAGTTTGTTCAAAAGCATTAGATGGAAGGTAGTACTTTGCAGGAATGCGTTCCAACGTGATTTGAGAACTAAGATCTGTTTTCATTTGATTACAGGTTTTATATTTGCTTCAGTGAATTAAGGTCTCAGACCTTTTTATAACTTTGGTAAGTGTAACAACCAAAGACTGTTGTAAATTAAAAGTATATCATTAAATACTTTCTGTGAATTATCTATAACAAAATGACATCAAATATTGTTTATTAAGCGTGATTTATACCCTAATCATTATGCTTTTTTAGTAAAGATCGGAATTGTTTTCTTAACAAATGTTTTTTAGATGTTCTTTTGTGGAGAATTTTTTAATAATAAAAGGTCTGTAAAAACAGCTCAGCTATGCTTACAAAGTTATCAGGAAGGTCTGTCTCCTTAAAGTCGAATGAAATATTGATTCTAAATTGAAAAAATGTATCTTTGTTCTCCACTATCCACCGGATATAGGGATAGATGTTATCTGTTTTATATCCAGATTATTCGGAGAGGATTGGACTTTGTAAACGATTAAACCGGTCAATAGGCCGACATCTATAATTATGCCTGCAAAAAAGAGCAATAAGAAAAAAAATAATGTAAAAACAGGATCGAAGATACTTCGCTTTTTACGAAGCGAGAGAGGACGTTTCCTTATAGGAGTTTGTATCGTTTTCATAGCATTGTATATGCTGATAGGAATGATCTCTTTCTTTGTAACGGGAGCGGCTGACCAGAGTAAGGTTGTAAATAAGAATTTTATCGATCTCATTATTCATAAACAGGAGATAGCTAACTGGACAGGTGTTGGAGGAGCTTTTGTTGCCGAAGGGCTTATCAATAACTATTTTGGAATATTTACCCTGATTATTCCGCTTTACATTGCTATTGTAGGATTACGTATGATGGGGATTAAAACCCTGTCGTTAGTCAAAGGTTTCGTAATGAGTGCCTTTGTTTTGATCTGGGGTTCGATATTCAGTTCATTTCTCTTAACCAAAATATTTCCCGACAGCCATGTTAAATGGGGCGGAAGCCACGGTTATATCTTAGAGCAGTTGCTGGAGACTACAGTAGGCAGTATCGGTGTGATATTGATTATAGTCATGCTACTGGTAATATTTTCGGTTATTACCAAAAAGACTTCGATGGATTTTTACAGGAACAAATTTCCCGGAGCAAATAAGGATGCAGAGGATATCTCAGATTCTGAATATGATATAGAGGTTCCCGAAGAAGCGATTGAAGAAAAGAAACCTTCTTTAATAGCCCGTTTTCTCAATTTGTTTAAACGTAAAGTGCTGTCGGATGCTGGGACGAATGTAGATGAAAAAGAAGAGGGTACGGAAATAGATACGATAAACAGTTATCCCGAAGAGGAGGTCGACTTTGATTCTCTGAATACGGGAGGAGTAAATAAGCCTGTCAATAATCCGATACAGCATACAAGTCTCGATGATGATTTCGAAGTGGTTGTACCCCAGGAAGAGTCGTATGCGCCACGTGCCGAGCAACCCAGAACTGTAGTAACTCCGCCTGTACAGAATACATCTGAAGAACCCGATTTGTTAAATGCAGAAGATACGGAGGAAATGGAAGAGTATGATCCTACAAAAGATTTGTCTCAGTTTCAATTTCCTTCGATGGATTTGCTTAAGATATATGACACAACCGGTAAAGGTGTGGATATGGCTGAGCAGAAGGCTAATAAAGAGAAAATTATCAATACCCTGAGAAATTATGGTATTGAGATTACCAATATCAAAGCAACAGTAGGTCCTACTATTACATTGTATGAAATAGTACCTCAGGCAGGAGTCCGTATTTCGAAAATCAGAAATCTGGAAGACGATATTGCACTCAGCCTTTCGGCTCTTGGTATTCGTATTATTGCGCCGATGCCCGGAAAAGGAACAATCGGGATAGAAGTTCCGAACAAGGATGCACAGATTGTGTCTATGCAGTCGGTTATTGCTTCGAAACGTTTTCAGGAATGTACTTATGATCTGCCCGTGGCTTTGGGTAAAACCATTACCAATGAGATATTTATGTTCGACCTTTGCAAGATGCCTCACTTGTTGGTGGCAGGTGCTACAGGGCAGGGTAAATCCGTTGGTCTAAATGCTATTATCACTTCTCTTCTTTACAAAAAGCATCCTGCCGAAATGAAGATGGTGTTGGTAGACCCTAAGATGGTAGAGTTTAATATTTATTCTACTATTGAAAAACACTATCTGGCAAAACTGCCCGATGCAGAAAAAGCCATTATCACCGATGTAACGAAGGTCACTCAAACATTGAATTCTTTAACCAAAGAAATGGACGATCGTTACGAATTATTGATGGCGGCAAATGTGAGGACGATCAAAGAATACAATGAAAAATTCAGAAAACGGAGATTGAACCCTTTAAAAGGACACCGTTTCCTTCCTTATATAGTAGTTATTATTGACGAGTTTGGTGACTTGATAATGACTGCCGGAAAAGAAATAGAAATGCCTATTGCCCGTATTGCGCAAAAAGCCCGTGCGGTTGGTATCCATATGATTATAGCAACACAACGTCCGACAACAAATATTATCACGGGTACGATAAAGGCAAACTTCCCTGCACGTATGGCTTTCCGTGTGACATCGCAGATCGACTCGCGTACGATTCTTGATATGTCGGGTGCTAATCAGCTGATCGGTCGCGGAGATATGCTCTTTTCGCAGGGTAGCGATCTGGTTCGTATTCAGTGCGCTTTTGTGGATACGCCTGAAGTGGAAGAAATAACACAATATATAGGAAAACAACAGGGATATGCCCATGCTTTTGAACTGCCCGAATTTGTAGGAGCAGGGGATGATGACAGACCGGGAGCGGTTGACTTGAGTGACAAAGATCCATTGTTTGAAGAAGCTGCCCGTTTGATCGTGGTGCATCAACAAGGTTCTACTTCTTTGATTCAGCGTAAATTTTCTATCGGTTATAACCGTGCCGGACGATTGATGGATCAGCTCGAGGCTGCGGGTATTGTTGGCCCTACACAAGGCAGCAAACCCCGTGATGTGCTTATCGCAGATGAATATAGTCTTGAGCAGAAGATCAACTCGATATAAGAACGTGTTTGATTCATATTTATCTATAGTAAGATATTCTTTGAATAACTGAAAAAAATTGAGAAAAGGAAAACGATGCCACCTGATAAAGTACATTTTCGGTGTCACTTTTGTAACCTTTTTTGAAGAATCACCCCAAACCCCAGAAGGGGCTTTCTGAGTTTTAGTAGACCGAAGGGTAAAAGAAAACATCGGGAAGTATGTAATTTAAAGTAACCTTTGTTACCTTTTGTGGAAATTACACTTAAGTCTTGTTGGGATACAGATCCTGATTTTTGAAAACAACAACTGAACACTATGGATTTTCGGACTGTTATAAAGCCGGAACAGCGAGGACGGCTCAGAAGTTTTGTCGGTAAAGAATACTTTATATTGAAACGAAAACTACGTTGGATGAAAGATTCTTCCCTGTATAGTTTTGTAGATATAAAGAATGAAGACTGCGAGTATTCATTGATAAAACACAGATCGTTGCTATTACGTCCGTTGAAAGATGTGGATATGCATCTTCAGCATAACAAAATAATCAATCTGCGGTTAGCTATCGAAAAGCTTAATGGGACAGTGATTCATTCGGGAAAACTATTTTCTATCTGGCGTCAGGTTGGACGTCCCTCTAAGCATAAAGGGTATCTCGAAGGCTTGGCTCTGCATAACGGACAGATATTGTCAGACATAGGCGGAGGTTTGTGTCAACTTGGAAATCTTCTTTATTGGATGGCTCTTCATTCCGATCTGGAAGTGACGGAGCGTTGGAGGCACAGTTTTGATGTGTTTCCGGATGTCAACAGAAAGATTCCATTTGCATGTGGTGCGACATTGTCTTATAATTATATTGATTTGCAGTTGACAAATAATACATCAGCCAGTTATCGCATTAATTTGTGGCTCGATGATAAATATCTGAATGGCGAATTGTTGACCAATATACCTGTTGACAGCAGATATGAGGTCTTCGAAACAGATCATCAGATCAAACAGCAATGGTGGGGCGGATATACCCGTCATAATAAAATATGGAAGAGAAAAATAAATCTGGAGGATAATGGTATAGAGGAAACATTGGTATCCGAAAATCATGCAATAATTATGTATAATCCTCTGTTATCAGATTAAACGTTTGGTAAATTGGACAGTCAAAATAAGAAACTCTGAAAAATGAAAATAAAATTTATATTACTTTTCTTTATCTGCATAATAATGCAGGTATCTGCTCAGGATGCAAGACAAATTCTGGATAAAGCAAGTGCCGCTTATAATAAAGCCGGAGGAATGCACGCCGTATTTACTGTGAATATAGAGGAGGTAAAGCAAAAGGTTACTCACAGTCAGGATGGTGAGGCTTATCTGAAAGGGAATAAGTTTAAAATAAATGTGCCTGATGGAATTACCTGGTTCGATGGTAAAACCCAGTGGGTATATGCAAAAGGAGGTGATGAAGTGAATGTGAGTAATCCTACCGGTGATGAGCTGGCGGGTGTTAGCCCTTCTGTTCTTTTGAGCATATATAAAACAGGATATAAGCTGAACTATAAAGGAGAGAAGAAAGAAGGTGGGAAAACTGTTTTGGTTGTGGATCTTATCCCTGTGAAGATAAAAGAATACAGCAAGATGACAGTAACCCTTGACAAGGCTACTTATCTGTTTACATCAGTGAGCCTGTACGGAACAAGCGGAGTAAATAACTATCTGAAAATACGGAAACTGCAGTCGGAAATGAACTTGCCTGATGCAACGTTTATCTTTAATAAGAAAGAATATCCGAATGTGGATATTATCGACTTACGCTAAATACGAATTGGATAGAATTTGTTTATCTTTATATAGAAAATAAGTAACTATTAAAGTTTGTTTTTGATAAGTTGTATCTATATCTTTGTTCTCAATATTGAAAATAACAAATAAAATATACAAACATTATGAGCGAAAAAGTACGTTGTCTGATCATTGGTTCAGGTCCTGCCGGATATACTGCGGCAATTTATGCATCAAGAGCAAATCTTTCTCCGGTTCTTTATGAGGGTATCCAACCCGGAGGGCAGTTAACAACAACTACCGAAGTTGAGAATTTCCCCGGATATCCTGAAGGTATTACCGGAACAGAATTGATGGAAGATCTGAAAAAACAAGCCTCTAGGTATGGCGCAGACGTTCGTAACGGTATTGTTACCGCTGCCGATCTGAAGTCTACCCCTAAAAAGGTTACAGTTGACGGAAAGACTGAAATTGAAGCCGATACTATTATTATTTCTACGGGAGCAACAGCTAAATATCTGGGCTTGCCCGATGAAGCTAAATATGCAGGTATGGGAGTTTCTGCCTGTGCTACTTGTGATGGATTCTTTTATCGTAAAAAAGTGGTAGCCGTAGTAGGTGGTGGAGATACAGCCTGTGAAGAAGCAATTTATCTTTCGGGATTGGCAAGCAAAGTATATCTTATTGTGCGTAAGCCATTTTTGAGAGCTTCTAAAGTAATGCAAGACAGGGTTGAAAAGAACGAGAAGATAGAAATTCTATATAATACAAATACTCTTGGCCTATTTGGTGAAAATGGAGTGGAGGGTGCGCATTTGATCCGTTTTAAAGGTGAGGCTAACGAAGAGAAGTTCGATATTACTATCGATGGGTTCTTCCTTGCGATAGGGCACAAGCCCAATACCGATATTTTTGCAGGTCAGTTAGACCTTGATGAAGTAGGATACATCAAGACTCAGCCTAACCTGACAGCTACAAATATTCCGGGAGTGTTTGCTGCCGGTGATGTTGCCGACCCTATTTTCCGTCAGGCTATTACAGCAGCCGGAAGTGGTTGTAAAGCAGCTATCGAAGCAGAACGCTTTTTAGCAGACTAATGAATCTGCACTGTATATAAGTAAAAGGGAGGATAAACATAGTTTATTCTCCCTTTTATGGTATTATAGTCCGTGTTTATTCAGCTAATGAGTTCCAGCCCTGAGCTTTGAGCTCGATCTCGGTTCCATCTCGGGTTTCGAGAGCAAGACCTAGAGACTCATTGGTTATATGGCCGATGACATGTACTCCCTTCATCTTCGATACGATCTCGTGTTTATGAAGAGGTACGGTGAACAGTAGTTCGTAGTCTTCTCCTCCGCTTAGAGCGACAGTTGTGACATTCAGGTTGAATTGTTCAGCCATAGATGCGGTCTGATAATCGAGAGGAATACGTTCTTCATATATCCGGCATCCTGTTTTGCTCTGTGTACAGATATGTATCAGTTCGGAAGATAGTCCGTCTGAAATATCGATCATAGATGTCGGGACGATATTCTCGGCAGCAAGAGCCGCTACTATATCTTTACGGGCTTCGGGTTTCAGCTGCCTTTCTAACAAGTACTCTTTACCTGCAAAGTCGGGTGTGAAATCGGTTTTGCCATCAAATACAGCTTTTTCTCTTTCCAGTAATTGTAGACCCATATAGGCTGCACCAAGATCTCCCGATACACAAATGATGTCGGTTTCTTTTGCTCCGTTTCGTTTCACAATCTTACCTTCTGCTCCTTCTCCGATACAGGTTATCGAGATAGTCAAGCCGGTTAGTGAGGCCGAAGTATCACCGCCGACAAGGTCTACCCCATATTCTTCACATGCAAGATAAAGTCCTGCATAGAACTCATCCATATCTTCGACAGAGAATCGCTTCGAAACACCTAATGATACTGTTATCTGTTTAGGTTGACCGTTCATCGCATATACGTCCGAAAAATTGACGACAGCGGATTTGTAGCCTAAATGTTTAAGTGGCACATATACCAAATCGAAGTGTACGCCTTCTAATAGTAAGTCGGTTGTGACAAGGACGCGTTTGTCTTTGTCATCAGTATATGAAAGTATAGCGGCATCATCTCCTACTCCTAAAACAGAGCTGTTGTTGCGCAGCTCTACTTTTTCGGTTAAATGCTTTATCAATCCGAATTCGCCTAAATGAGCGATTTCGGTACGTTTGGTATTCTGCATTAGTTGAGTCTCTTGATAACTTCTTTGATAATGAAAGCCATTTTGGGCTGTGCTATTTTAGCTGCTTCTTGTACTTCTTCGTGAGTAACTTCCACAATCTTGCCAATAATACCTATATCGGTAATGATGGAAAAGGCAAGGACTTGCATCTTGGCATGGTTAGCCACGATTACCTCCGGTACCGTAGACATACCTACTGCATCACCTCCTATAATACGGAAGTAATTGTACTCGGCGGGAGTTTCGAAAGTCGGGCCCGAAGTTCCGATATATACTCCGTGCTGAAGTTTGATCTCGTTTTCTTTAGCAATTTCCATTGCTAGAAGACGAAGGTTTTTGTCGTAAGCATTGCTCATGTCAGGGAAACGGGTTCCCAGTTCATTGAAGTTTTTGCCTCGAAGCGGGTGTTCCGGAAACAGGTTGATGTGATCGTCGATCAGCATAATATCTCCAACATCGAAACTTCCGTTCATTCCTCCTGCGGCATTCGACACAAACAGGTATTTTACTTGTAAAGCCTGAAACACACGAACGGGAAATGTTACTTCCTTCATGTTATATCCTTCATAATAATGGAAGCGTCCCTGCATGGCGATAACTTCTTTTTCTCCAAGTTTGCCAAAGATCAGTTTTCCGCTGTGTCCTTCGACAGTCGATACCGGAAAATTAGGGATTTCGTTATACGGAATCTCTCTCTTGTCGGTAATTGCGTTAGCAAGCTCTCCAAGTCCGGTTCCCAAAATGATAGCATATTCGGGTATATTGCCTACTTTATTTCTGATGTAGTTGGCCGTTTCTTGTATTTTCTCTAACATGTTCTGTTATTTTGTTATTAAATATTTCTTTATCGTGTTCATTAACAAAGATAACCTCTATAGGCAGATAATAGAGCATTTCTTTGAAAGATTTATCCAGATTAACAAAAGATTTCAATCTGGCAGCGTCTTTTTCTGTAGTGATGATCATTTTTTCTCTTTTACCTAACGAGTTTACCTTTTCTTCTATCGAGGTGATGTCTTTATCGCTAAACTGATAATGATCTGAGAATAGCATCTTTTCGGCTTTCTTTGCATGCCTGCGGATCTTTCGTTCGAAAGGTTTCGGATTAGCAATGCCTGCAACGATGAGTACATCTTTATTCGATATCTCATTTAAAGATAATTTGGGCTTATCTGTATTAAACACAGGGGTAAGAAGTCCATACTGAAAAGAGGTGAAGAATAGATTCTGATATGGATATAAGTGTAAGTCTTTAGATAAGATTCTTTGATCCAATGGGTTAGTAGAGGTTGGGCATTTGGTTATGATCACGATATCGGCTTTCTCTGCATAATGAGCAGGCTCTCTAAGGCGTCCGGCCGGGAGCAAAGCATCGTGAGTCATGAGACGGTTGAAATCTGTCAGTAAAACCGTAAAGGAAGGCTTTACATATCGATGTTGGAAGGCATCGTCAAGAAGTATGACATCGGGCTTTTCATTATCCGGAAGAGATAGAAGATTCTCTATTCCCCGTTGTCGCTTACTGTCTACTGCGACCGAAATATCCGGATATTTATTCTTTATCTGGTAAGGTTCATCGCCAATCTGAGACGCTGTAGAATCGGGTGTCGCTAAAATATATCCCGATGATTTTCGTTTGTATCCCCTGCTTAATACGGCTACTTTATAATTTGTTTTGAGCAGAGAAATTAAGTATTCGGTATGAGGTGTTTTCCCTGTTCCGCCTACCGTAATGTTTCCTATGCATATAACAGGTACAGGATATTCTTTTTGCTTTAGAATTTTCCAGTCGAAAAGCTTATTACGTATAAATACAATAAGACCGTACATCCATGATAATGGAAGCAGCCACTTATTGATATGTAAATTTTTGATATTTGTCACAGGCATTACTGTATATCGAGATCATAAGGCATACGAGCCTGTATGAAATCTTGTTCTTTTAAGTTGTTTATTTCTTTTATTGTTTTAAGTAGCTGAAAATCATTGCCCAAATATTCTTTTAAGGCGCGGGTTGCAAACTGGTCTTTTCCTGATTTCAGGAGCGTGCCAAGCATTCCCTGTTTATGAGGATATTCGTGTGTCGAATATTCCTGAGTATTGCTCAGTTTGGCCGCTTCTTTTACAGCATCGTCAATTCCGCCGATAGCATCCACCAATCCTATTTTCAGCGCTTGCTGACCTGTCCAGACTCTGCCCTCTGCAATCTTTTCCAACTGATCTTTTGGTATATTTCTGCCTTCTGAACATCTGGTCAGGAACAGATCATATCCCCGGTTGATATATTGCTGCAGTATTTCTTTTTCTTCGGAAGACATAGGTCGTGTGACATTTCCGAAATCAGAAAACTTATTAGTCTTCACCTTGTCAAAGGTAAGCCCTATTTTATTGGTAAGCCCCTCCATATTTGGAAACATACCGAATATACCGATAGATCCCGTTAATGTGGTTGGCTGTGCAAATATCTTTGTCGCATTGCTGGATATGTAATATCCCCCTGAAGCTGCATATCCGCCCATTGATACTACAACAGGTTTAGATGCTTTGAGTTCGGTAATGGCTCTCCATATCTGTTCCGATGCGTAAGCACTCCCTCCGGGAGAGTTTACCCTGAATACTACGGCTTTTACATCTTCATCTTTTTTCAGTTTCTCAATTTGACGGATCAGGTATTTGTCATTGATGTCTGACGAACTGTTTCCGCTCACAATAGATCCTTCTGCATACAGAATTGCGATTTGGTCTTTTGATTCCGATTCCTTCGGATCATCCACCGATTGCATATTGTCTATGGTTGCAACATGAACATCCTTCGATGATTCTACATGAAGCAATGTTTTTAAGTATTCTTTGACATCGGTTTCATACATTAAGGTATCAGCCAGATTGTTTTCTATGACAAAAGAGCTTGCCCTGAAAGCCGGAAGAGTATCAGTCAACTGATTCAGTTTTTCTACAGATATATTTCTCGATGAGGATATACCTTTTAACACAGTTGACCAGATGTCATTCGCAAAAGCAGTTACCTGCTCGCGGTTGGCATCACTCATTTTATCAAGCATATAGGGCTCTACTGCCGATTTGTATGTTCCGACTTTGAATATCTGCATCTCTACCCCGATCTTATCAAGTAAGCCCTTATAGAATGTAGGACTCACGGCAAGTCCATGCAGGTCGAGTGTTCCCTGAGGATTCATGATTACTTTGTCTGACACAGATGCTACAAAATATCCGCTCTGAAGGTAATCATCTGCATATGATATAATGAATTTTCCCGTGGATTTGAAGTCTATCAGTGCATTCCTTATTTCGACAAGAGAAGCACTCGGAGCGGTAAAATATCCTGATCGGATGTATATCCCCTTGATTTTATCGTTGTCTTTGGCTTTTTTGATAGCGGAAAGTATATCTGTTAAGCTTATTTCGGGACTGCCTCCTATATCCAGATAGTCATATATAGGATTAGGTGTAACTTTGTCTTTCATTACACCGGATAATTTGATCGTGAGTACAGTATTATCCTTGAGTGAATATGAGTCTGAGAATATTCCTGTAAACCCTACAATGATTAAAACAGCTATACCCCCGATAATAAGGCAGCTGATTAACACTCCGGCTATTACAGCCAGAACACTTTTGAAAAATTTCTTCATACAAAAGCAAAATATATAAAAAGCAAAATCACGGACTTATAACAAATGTAAGAAAAAAGATGAAAGTAACCTAATCAACTCACATTCTGTTATGGTAAAATCTTTTTGATTCAAAAGGTAACAAAAGTAACAGGATCAATAAACAATAATCAGTTAGTCATTATTAATTATGCTTACCTCTCTGTTTCCTAAAGGGCATGTCTTCGACTCTGCAAAGTCCCTTCAGGGGTTTGAGGTGATTCTTCAAAAAAGGTTACAAAAGTGACACCGAAATGTATTTTCTCGATTGTTAATTTATTTGCATATTTTTAAATTTTAGACCCCAGCCGTTTAAAGATCTCTTTTTACATAGATAAAAATTTTCATAGACCTTATTTATGATCTATCCGATGATTTTCGGCAATAACTGATTTGTGAATCAGTGTTGATACACGTTTGAATACAAGATGTATGCTTATTAATTTGTGGGTTGATATAAAGGAAATAAACAGAGCAAAACTTACCATGATCAGAGTTACATTCATAAAGGACAACCAGCCGAATTTGAATAGGACAATCCCGGTTAATGATCCGGTAAGACTTGATCCGGCATAATAAAATAGCCAATATAAACAGGTGGCGCTGCTTTTTGCTTTTTCGGCATGCAGCGAAACAATACGACTAGCCATGGTATGTGCGCTGAAAAAAGCAAAAGTCATCAGTCCCAGACCGAAAACGATTGTCCATAACTGCATGGTTTGAAGTAAGAACAGACCGGCGATCATCAATATCAATGATCCTTTGAGAAGTAATACGGGGCTTATCTTATCAGACCAGCTGCCTGTAAGTATCGATCCGGCGACTCCGGTTATGTACATCAAGAATACCATAGCCACAACATAGTGAGGTAAGGCAAACTGAGGCGACTCAAGGATAAAGTCGAGATAATTGTAGATACTTACAAATACTCCCATAATCATTGCTGCGACAAAATACATACCTAAGAAAAGAGGGTCTTTCAGGAAGGTCTTCATTTGAGAGAGCTTTTCATTAAAATGAACCTGCTTAGGTTCGAAATGATGAGATTTTGGAAACCTTCTCATGAATATAAAACTGAGACCCAGACTTATTATCCCGATTATTGCTGTAGCATATCGCCAGTCGCTCCATCCCGAAATAAGAATGGCTATTACACGTCCCGACATTCCGCCGATAGTGTTTCCGCTAAGATAAAGGCTTATAGCCAAACCGATAACTGCAAGGCTGACTTCTTCCGACAGATAAGCCAAAGCTACTGCCGATACTCCAGAGAGAACAAGTCCTTTCATGAAATTAATGGCTACAAGCATCGGAAAATTCCAAACGAATGCAGAGCCGATAGTCAGGAGTGAAGATATAAATAAAGTGATAGTCATTAACTTTTGCCGTGAGATAGCATCAGCCTTAAAAGCAAATATAAACAACCCGACAGCCATACCTATGGTTGTTGAGGAAACGGCTAAACTGCTCATTGCCGGAGTTATGTCAAAATCATTGCATAGATACGAGAGCATTGGCTGAAATAAATACAACTGAGCAAAAACAGATAACCCTGATATAAATATACAATTTCGGATTTGTTTGAATCTTTTTGAGTGTTTTCCTGCTTTGTCAGATTGAGCAGGATAATCATCTTCGTCGTTTTCTTTAATGTCTAAAACAATCTCTTTCATTACTGCTTTTCTTTTATCAATTGCAAAGTTACTTATATCAAAAATTATAGATAGATTTGTGAAAAGGTATTTTTCGATAGTAACCATAGGTAAAACCGATTGATTGTATGGAACTCCGGCAACTAAGGTATTTTGATAAGGCAGCCGAATTGCTCAACTTTACTGAGGCTGCACGTGTGCTTTTTATATCGCAAAGTACATTGTCTCAGCAGATAAAGCAATTGGAGGATGAATTGGGGGTACTTTTGTTTGACAGGGTGGGAAAACACATTGTACTGACAGAAGCGGGTGCTTCTTTTCTTCCTTATGCACGAAAAACAATATTGGATTCGGAAAACGGCAAGCAGATAATTTTGGATCTGCAAGGTTTACAAACCGGAGTGCTTAATATTGGAGTAACGTACAGCCTGAGTTCTTTATTGACAAAGGCTTTGATCAGCTTCTCAAAAAAATATCCCCAAATACATGTTGAGATCATGTTTGCCACATCCGAAGAATTGGTTGAAAAATTGATAAACAACAAAGTCGATTTTATTTTGTCATTGGAAGCCGAGAATATTGACCCTTCTTTCGAGGTAGTTCCCCTGTTCGAATCGAACCTGCATTTAGTCGTTCATCAGTCTCATCGACTGTCTAAACTCAAGACTGTAACATTGAACGAAATCGGACAATTCTCGCTTCTTCTTCCATCTAAAGGGTTTATTACACGCCGTGTTTTAGATGCTATTTTCAAAAAGAAACGATTGAGTCCGTTTATTAATATCGAGTTGAATGATGTTCATTCCATATTGCATCTTGTAAATACCGGACACTGGATAACAATAGTCTCTCTGGCTTCGATCAAAGATCAGCCCGAATTGGTTGCTATACCGATAGATACAGATGAAGATTTATCAACACATGCTTCTTTGTTTTGGGCCAGAGGAGCCTATCGTAAGAAATCGGCGTTGGCCTTTGCCGAGATTTTATCGAATCGTGAGTTGTAAATATAATATTGCGGTGTATTGATCGTTTAAAAGAAGACGGTATAATTGAATAGGGATATGTGTGTTAATCTAAATTTATTACATTTGCCATAACTAAGTAGCAGAAAGTATTTAATGATATACTTTCTATTAGTAGTCTTTGGTTTTTATACTTGCCAAAGCATTAAAAAGGTCTGAGGACTTATATTAGGTAACAGTCAGTATGTAATGATGTATTTAGGTGATAACTGTCTGTTGATTCTGTACTTGTAAAGTAAATAAAAAGGTCTGAGACCTAAAAAAATCAGTATTCACTAAAATTTATATAGCTCATGAGAAAGCATATTATCTCAGGATTTATGACCCTGTCGGCTCTTCTTGTTTTACTATTGGTAAACTCGTGCCGGAGCGAAGGTCCCCGGACAATTAATCCCGAATTTGCACGGTATATAGCAGCCTTTACATACGGAACTGTGTCATCATCTTCATCTATTCAGATCGAATTAAATCAGGATATGCCTGCCGTAGAATTGAATAAGGAGATAGACGAAGACCTATTCGAGTTTTCGCCTAAAATAAAAGGTAAGGCGTATTGGACAAGTTCCCGTTCTATCAAATTTGTACCCGAAGCCGGAGAATTGAAGCAGGGCGAAATATATGATGCTTGGTTTAAACTGGATAAAGTTTTACAAGTCGAAAAAGATTTCAAGGAGTTTTATTTTTATTTCAAAGTTCCCGAGCTGAATTTTACTGTAGATCTATTGCCTTATTCGCCCACGAAAGACAATGACCTGACATGGAATACCGTGCAGGGTACTATTTCTTTTGCCGATGATGCTCAGATAGCTGATATCGAAAAGATGTTTAAGGTCGAAGGCAATCCCAATGACGCGAAAGTAAAGGTGTCGCCTACCGAAACTACGGGGAGGTATGCCCTTACTATTGATAGTCTGAAACGGACAAATCAGGATTTGGTTTATATCCTAAGGGTAGATGGAAGTGCAGTCGGCGCAAAAAAAGAACCCGAAAAACTGCAAATAAATATTCCGGGAATCAAACAGAAGACATTCTCGGTGGTTGATGTACGTACTGCTTACGAACCTACCGAATGTATACGTATTACTTTCAGCGATCCGTTATCAAGCAACCAGAATATTCAAGGTCTTGTAACACCGAACGGAGCAGAGAATTTTTCGTACGACATACAGAAAAATGTTCTGAAACTATATCTTGATGGAACAAACAGTGCTTCAAATATTGATTTGAGCATCTATAAGGAACTGAAAAGTGCCGGAGGTAAATCTCTGGATAAAACATATAGCTACAGTCTTTCGGTAGAGAAAAACAAGCCGGATGTTAAATTATTGAACTCCGGTAATATCCTGCCTAATTCGGATCACCTGAATATTCCTTTTCAGGCTGTGAATTTATGGGCGGTGGATGTATCTATCGTCAAAATATATGAAAATAATATACTAGGTTATTTGCAATCGAACAATATTGGCGGATCGGAAGAGTTGCGTCGTTTTGGGCGGCTGGTTCTCAAAAAACGTATCCGTTTGGATGAAGACCGTACGATGAAACTGAATGAATGGAATAATTTCTCTCTGGATTTATCTACTCTCATAAAGCAAGATCCGGGAGCTATCTACAGGGTATTGTTTACATTCAAACAGGAGTATTCATTATATCCATGTGGCGGAATGATTCCGCAGGTTCCTCAGGATGCAGGGCTCCAACGCTTTGATAATAATATGTCGGAAGAAGATGAAGCTGTTTGGGATCAGCCTTACTCATATTATTACGATCCTACAGATTGGGAGGATTATAACTGGGAAGAGCGGGAAGATCCTTGTAAAAAGAGCTATTATACAAACCGTAAAGCCGATTGTGTAGTTCTTGCGTCCAATATAGGGATGGTTGCCAAAATAGGTTCGGAAAAGAAAGTACAGATTGCATTGACTGATATCCTTACGACTAAACCATTGTCGGGAGCCGAGGTGGATGTTTATAATTACCAGATGCAGCGGATAGGTTCGGGCAAGACCGACGGAGACGGATTTGCTTCGATTGCCTATCAGGGAGGAGTGCCCTTCGTTATTGTCGCATCAGATGGAAAGGAGAAAGGGTATCTGAAAGTAACCTCAAATATGTCGCTTTCATTGAGTAACTTCGATGTCAGCGGAAAAGAAATCGAAAAAGGTCTGAAAGGTTATATTTATGGTGAACGGGGAGTCTGGCGTCCGGGTGATTCTATTTATCTCACATTTATTTTGGATGATAAAGGAAATGAATTACCAAAAGGGCATCCGGTATCTCTCGAACTATACACTCCTACAGGACAATTATATTATAAGGGGGTGAATACTTCCGGTATAAACGGGTTCTATCCGTTTAAATTAACTACCGATGCTAATGCTGTTACCGGTAACTGGCGGGCATTGATAAAAGTGGGAGGAGCTACATTTTCCAAAACAGTAAAAATCGAAACCGTTAAGCCTAACAGGCTCAAAATACGTCTGAACGTAGGCGAGGTGATAGATGCTAGCAGGGGATCATTCTCTTCGAGTTTATCTTCGCAATGGTTACATGGAGCACCGGCTGCCAATCTGAAAGCAACGGTAGAAATGACTTTGTCGTATCTGGGTAATCCGTTTAAAGGATATGAGGCATATTCATTTAATAATCCCGCGAATAAATTCAATTCCGATACATATACTATATTCGATGGACGGTTAGATGCTGGAGGTAACTCCAACGTATCGGCTCAGCTGCCTCCTGCGGTAAATGCTCCGGGTATGCTGAAAGCAAATTTTGTATCGAGAGTGTTCGAATCAGGTGGAGATGCCAGTATTTATACTCAAACTGCTGCTTATTCGCCTTATCCTGCTTATATAGGGTTGAAATCTCCGGCTGAATCGGATTATGATATGCTAGAAACGGATAAAGATAATATGATAGATGTCGTAACACTTACGGCAGATGGCCGATCTATAAATCGTTCGGGCATCAACGTGAAGGTATATAAAGTAAACTGGTCGTGGTGGTGGAACCGTAATGATGATGACCTGTCGTCATATGTGAATAATACTTCTGCCAATATCGTACTGGATGAAGATATATCCACGTCGGGAGGTAAAGCCCGTGTGAAATTCCGTGTCAATTATCCCGAATGGGGACGTTATCTGGTATTAGCTACCGATAAGGGAGGGCATACCTCGGGTAAAATACTCTATATAGATTGGCCTTCGTGGAGAGGACGTGCTGATAAACAGGATGCCAGCGGTTTGACAATGCTGTCATTCTCGACAGATAAACGTTCGTACAATGTAGGAGAAAAGGCTACGGTAATACTTCCTAAAAGTTCCGATGGACGGGCTTTAATAAGTATCGAGAACGGATCGAAAGTATTGTCACGCAATTGGGTAAAAACAAGCGCAGGAGAAGATACTAAGTATACTTTTGAAGTAACAGAGGATATGACCCCTAACTTCTATATTTTTGCGACATTGTTACAACCCCATGCCCAGACAGACAATGATCTGCCTATACGTATGTACGGAGTATTAAACATAAGTGTTGATAATAAGAATACAATACTTTCACCCGTAATTACGATGCCGAATGAACTTCGTCCCGAAAAAGAGTTTACGGTGGCTGTATCCGAAAAGAATAAGAAAGAAATGACCTATACTCTTGCCGTTGTGGATGAAGGGTTATTGGATTTGACGTCATTCAAGACTCCAAATGCGTGGAGTGATTTTTATGCCCGTCAGGCGTTAGGAGTCCGCACATGGGATATGTTCGATATGGTAGTGGGCGCTCAAACCGGAAAACTAGGCCCCCTGTTGAGTATCGGTGGTGATGAGGCCTTAAAGCCCTCAACTAATCCGGTAAACCGATTTAAGCCTATTGTTAAGTACCTGGGGCCATTTACCTTGAAAAAAGGAGAAAACAAGAACCATAAGATAAAACTCGATCCTTATGTAGGTTCGGTACGGGTGATGGTTGTTGCCGGAAATACCGACGGAGCATACGGTAGTGCAGAAAAAACAGTACAGGTAAAAAATCCGTTAATGGTATTGTCTACTCTGCCTCGTGTTGCGGGTCCTGATGAAGAAATAATGCTTCCGGTGAATGTATTTGCCATGGACAAAAAGGTCAGGAATGTAAATGTTACCGTGCATGCAGCGAATGGACTGATGCAATTTGTGGACGGTACATCCAAATCGGTAACATTCACAGAAGTCGGAGATAAGGTTGTTTATTTCAAAGTGAAAGTGGCTAAGAAAACCGGAGCTGAGAAGATTACAATAAAAGCAACCGGAGGAGGTGAAACTTCGAATGAAACAATAGATATCGAGGTTCGTAATCCAAATCCGGCGATATTGCTTACATCCGAAGCCTTAGTCGGATCGGGGCATAGCGAAGATCTGTCAATCTCTATGGATTATCCGACTGCCGGTGATTGGGCTAAACTCGAAGTGTCTCGTATGCCGGGAGTTAACCTGAGTAAAAATATGGATTACCTGTTCAGTTATCCGTATGGATGTTCGGAACAAGTTACATCGAGAGCATTCCCTTTGTTGTATGTAAGTGCATTCAGAACGTTTACAGACAAAGAGAGCGAGCGCATGAAGTATGTAATAAATGAAGCCATAAAGATATTGACAGCTCGTCAGATGGGAGACGGAGGTATTGTTTACTGGCCCGGAGCATCCTATCCTGCCGAATGGGTGACTACATATGCAGGACATTTCTTGGTAGAAGCACAGAATAAAGGATATAATGTGCCCGAATCGGTCATCTCGAAATGGAAACAGTTCCAGAAAAAAGCCGCTCAGAAATGGAATAGGGGAGACTTGTATAGTTCATACTATAGCTATTCGATGAGCGATTTGCAGCAAGCTTACCGTTTGTATACATTGGCTTTGGCAAATCAACCCGAATTGGGAGCGATGAACCGCCTGAAAGAAATGAGCGGATTATCGGTACAGGCTCGCTGGCGATTAGCTGCCGCTTATCTTCTGGCGGGTAAAAAAGATGCTGCCAGACAATTGATAAACGGCGCGAATCTGGTGATCGAAAATTATTCGGTATATAACAATACGTATGGAAGTCCGGCTCGTGATATGGCGATGATAATGGAAACAAACCTGTTGATGGGAGAAACATCCAAAGCATTGTCTATTGCTCCTAGAGTTTCGGAAGAATTGAATTCTTCCTATATCTCAACACAGAGTGCGGCTTACGGATTGATAGCTATGTCGAAACTTGCAGAAAAAATGGGTAAAGGTATTATTGCGTTTGAATGGTCTCTGAACGGTGTTTCTCAGAAATCGCAAAGTTCTGGACTGGTATATCAGGAATTCCCGATCAAACCGCAGGAGAGTATAAATGTGAACTTTACGAATAAAGGGCAGGGACAATTATATGTTCGTCTGGTTGGTCGTACACAACCTCTTACAGACAAATCCGAACCGAAGAGTGATGGTATCAATCTGTATGTGAAATATGTGGATGAAAATAATAACGAGATAGATGTGAAATCGCTGCGTCAGGGTACAGAGTTTTATGCAGTAGTAGTCATACAGAATGTATCCGGTGAAGCTATAACAGACCTTGCTTTGAATCAGATATTCCCGTCAGGATGGGAGATATTCAATAATCGTTTGTTCAATTCGGGAGCAAATAATACATCGTCTTTCACTTATCAGGATATCAGGGATGATCGTGTAATGACATTCTTCAACCTGGGCTACGGATATTCAACAACCGTGAAGATTCGTTTGCAGGCGGCTTATTGCGGACGATTCTATTTGCCCGCTGTATCCGGAGAGGCTATGTATAATGCTCGCACTCAAAGCTGTACAAGCGGTATGTGGGTAGAGGTAATACAATAATAGATTTACTAAATTTCAATAATATAGAAAATGGGAGCTGATTTTATTCAGCCCCCATTTTTTTATAGTATTGAAACAACTTATCTCACATTAGCTATACTGATAATATCAGAAAATACACCGGCAGCCGTTACGCTTGCACCAGCTCCATATCCTTTTATGATCATCGGATACTCGTTATATCTTTCGGTCGTAATCTGTATGATATTGTTGCTGCCTTCGAGTTCATAAAAAGGATGGCTCAGATCTACTTCCTGTAATCCGACTTGACACGCTCCATCTTCGTATTTAGCAACAAAACGAAGGCGTTTTCCTTCCGACTCAAGTTTTTTGCGGCGTTGTTCAAATTGTTCATCCATCTGGTTTATGTTATTCCAGAATTCGTCCAAACTTCCGTCAAAATATTTCTGAGGGATAAATAGGTTTACATTTACATCTTTCTGTTCTACTTCATATCCGGCTTCACGGGTTAGTATGACCAGTTTTCGTACAACATCTGTTCCTGATAGGTCTACACGGGGATCAGGCTCTGCAAATCCGGCATCTTTAGCCATTTTAATTGTTTCGCTGAATGGGATACGGTCATTCATTGTATTGAAGATAAAATTGAGAGTTCCCGATAATACAGCTTCTATCTTGATGATCTTATCTCCCGAATTGATCAATGAGTTCATTGTATTGATAATCGGAAGACCTGCTCCGACATTTGTTTCGAACAGAAACTTAATATTCCGTTCTCGTGCAGTATTCTTCAATTTCAGGTAACTGCTGTATGCCGATGATGCTGCTATCTTGTTGGCTGTAACAACCGATATATTGTTAGCGAGCATTTTCTCATATAGAGCAGCTATTGGTTCACTTGCTGTACAATCGACAAAAACAGCATTGAAGATGTTCATATCCAATATCTTATCTTGAAGAATGCTGGGCGAGCTGGCTATTCCCTTTTTGTCCAGCAGTTCGTCGTAATTATCAAGATCAATTCCGTCTCTTGTAATCAGGGCTTTGCGGCTGTTGGATATTCCTACTACATTCAGTTTTAAGGAGTATTGCTCTTGCAGTTTAGGTTGCTGCATCCTTATTTGCTGTATCAGGTTTTTCCCGATAATACCTGTTCCTACAATAAATAGGTTCAATGCTTTAAATTCAGACAAGAAGAATGAATCGTGGATGGAGTTCAAAGCCTTGCGAAGGTACTTGTTCTTGATAACGAACGAGATGTTTACTTCTGATGCACCTTGAGCACAGGCAACCACGCTTATACCGCTTTTTCCTAAAGTCTCAAATAATTTTCCTGCAATTCCCGGAGTATATTTCATGTTTTCGCCGACAATGGCTACTGTAGCCAGCTCCTGCTCCAATTGAACACGGTTGATACTGCCTAGCAGTATTTCATTTTGGAATTCATGTTCTATAACTTCCACAGCGAGAGGAGCATCTACTGAGCGTACACCTATCGATGTACTGTTCTCGGATGAGGCTTGAGATACGAGGAATACGCTGATTCCGTTGTCAGCCAATGCTTTGAATATTCGGTAATTGACACCTATAATACCAACCATTCCTAATCCCTGAATAGTGAGCAGGCAGCTGTCTTCTATAGACGAGATACCTTTGATCAGGGCTTTTTTCTTTGGATAATTTGTATCATTGGAAATAAATGTTCCGGGCAGTTCCGGTCTGAATGTATTTTTTATCCGGATGGGTATATTCTTATGATATACAGGGAATATAGTCGGAGGATAAATCACTTTAGCCCCGAAGTTACATAATTCGGTAGCCTCAGTAAAAGTTAGATGCTCAATGACGTACGCTCCACTGATAACTTTGGGGTCGGCAGACATAAAGCCGTCTACATCCGTCCATATTTCTAAAACATCAGCGTCGAGAGCTGAAGCAAAAATAGCAGCGGTATAATCAGAACCTCCACGTCCCAGATTTGTAATTTCGCCTTGAGTCTTACAAGCCGAGATAAATCCTGATACGATTACTCTTCCGGATGATGCTGCGTAAGCATTCTTTATCAGAGATGATGACAATTCGATATCAGGAGTATGTTTCCCAAAGGCCGAATTTGTTTTGATGAGTTGTATAGCATCCAATGAGTCGAAGTTGTCTAATACATAACTGACAATCAATGTGGACATCCGTTCGCCATAGCTGGCTATTTTATCAGCTGTGCGAAGCGACAGGTCGTTAATCAGGTATACTCCTTTGAAAATATTGCTCAACTCGTCAATCAGTACGTTTATTTTCATAAACAGTTCTTCTTCCTTTGCTTTTTCGAGTCGCAGTTCCCTGATTATAGTTATATGCGTATCGGTAATCTCAGCGAATAGAGCTGCATAGTCTATACTGCCATTTGCTGATAACCGAGAAGTTTCGAGCAGTTTGTCCGTTATTCCTCCGAAAGCGGAAATGACAACCACTAAAGCTCCTTTTTCGGCGGCTATTATATTTTTTACATTCAGAATATTTTGAGCAGAACCGATAGAACTGCCTCCAAATTTCATTACTTTCATCAGAGTAGTATATTTTCTGTTTTTAAGGTCTCAGACCTTCTTATTTATTCTTTAAGTATAATATAGCGTAGTTAATACTTGCTATTATTTTATGGACTTTATTTCTTCTGCAAACTTCTTATCAATAAACATATCCATTGCTCCTTTTCTGTTTACAACAGGCGATACTGCTTTTATATCTGCTGCTTTAGACAACCGTAAAGGGACTATCTCGTTTCCGGTGATTGCATTAATTGCTGCTTTCAATAAGATTTCATCTTTATCGCCCAATTGTTTCATCTCGTACGAAAATTCATTGATTGGTATATCTGCGGGGAAACCTTCAGTGTAATCGGATTGACCGGCACTGTTGTACACTTTCATGATGATGGGCTGTAGTCCCCATTTATTACGATAATCTTTTTCTTCGTATAAAGAAATCGAGGCTACATTCTTTCCATAAGTGGTACGACCTATAAGTGTAACATCCATATAAGGCTTCAGTCCATTGATGATTAGCTCGCTCGATGAGCCAGTATATTTTCCCGTTAGTATATATACTTTGCTTATTTTGTCTCCCAGACGGGGAATGTCTTTGTTTGTACGAGTAGAGCCCACTCTGAATTTATCCAGAAAGTTATCAGATAGACTCAATGTAGAAAAATTTCCGATTTGTGCAGTTATGTTTGCATTGTATTCGTTCTTGATAAAGACATTGTTAATATCTCTGTTTTTAACAATTGCACTGGCTAAAATCTGAGCGCATTTAACCAATCCTCCGCTGTTGTATCTCAGATCAAGTACGAGATCGGTTATATTATTGTCATACAATTGTTTCAGAGTAGCTATCAGCGCAACATCATAATCACCCGAATCATCTCCTTTATCCTGAGTGAAAGAATTATAAACAAGGTATCCGATTCGTTTATTCCCTTCGGTATAAGTATTACTGTAGTATACCGGATTCTCAGGGTAATTCGCCATACTGCTGATATTGACAGGTTCGGACTTTCCTTCGATTGTGAGGCTGTAAATTCCGTTTCCAGAAGAGAGGAGAGAACCGTAATTGTCGGAGGTAAGAGTTACACCATTTACCTTAGTTATTTTATCACCCCTTTTTAAACCTTTGGCTTCTGCATCGGTATTCGGTTTGATATATACGATATTATAGTATTCGGGTTTGTCGTTGTCATCCAATATAGTGAAATATTCAAAGCCGATATCTGTTGATATAGAATTAGTCCAGTTAATAAGATTATTATAGTCGCTCGTTGCCCACGAGAAACGATCATCCGATTTATTTAACAGGTTTTTGAAAAATGTATTCGGTTCTGTGTTGTAATCAGGTGTAGATGGCATATCAGCACTCCATAAATACCATTCTTCCATTTGTGAATATATCCATTTGTTGATATATTCATTATCGGTTAGGTTCGATGACTTATCATCGTCGCTGCATGACGACAAAGCTAATATCCCTGACAGAAAAATATAAAATAGAATTTTTACCTGACGCATTTCTTATGTTCTTGAGTTCATTTCAACAGAAATTACAGCAATATGATGTATTTCACAAAAATAAAGATTTAATTGTAGTCGACAAATAAAGAATCGCTTTCTTTGTAAAAGAAAAAGACAGAGCTCCGTAGAGCCTGCCTTTTTTCTAGCTAATATATATAATGTCGTTTTAAGGTCTCAGATTGTCGATTGATATTGTTCCTTGTTCGCTCTTTATAGATGAACCTAAGTATTCAACAGGAGACGGCCAATTCGATACTTTTGCCGAACGTTTGTCTGGATCTATTGTTAAACCGGTAATTTCTTCTAAAGTTCCCTTTAAGACATATTCTTTTATATCTCCCAGAGGTTTTAATTGTGTTTTTGTTCCCGATTCGGTGTTAATCTCTTTGAGTTCGTTATTAACTTTTGTACGGTAGCTATAATTCTTATTTTTATCGGCAAAATGACCAAGGGCAATTTTGACAGCCCATTTAGAACTACCATCCGATAATTTAATCGCAACTTGGTTGCTGGTAGCTAAATTTTGCCCTTTCATGTCTTCACCGGTAATAACGATCTTATCACCCCAGTATGCTCTCAATGCGTGTATCAGTGTTTCGGAAGGTCCGGCTGTACTTTGACCAGTTATAACATAAATACTTTCCAATTGACTTCCTAAGTTCTGGATGGTTTTGTCTGTTGAAAATTTGTAGGCTATATCTTTGCTGGCATCTTCTCTGGCCAGATATGCAAATGCTGCTCCCTGATCTTGTGTCTTTACAAGAGAACTGCCCAAAGCCGACAAATAGTCATATCCTCCTGTTGCATTGTAGCGAAGATCCAAAATTAGGGTTTCTACCCCTTGATTTTTAAATTCGTTCAGTTTGCTGATGAGTGGGCTTAAATAAGTCCCAGCTGAGAGAAAATGGTTATATACGATGTATCCGATTTTTTTGCCTGATGCAGGGAAGATATCCGCGCTCGAATAATACAATGGATCTTGTACCTTAGAAGGACTCACTGCTACATCTTCAGGATTGAATGTGGAAGCAGCTTCTCCACTTCCAGGTCTACGGTAAAGTATACTGAATTGTTTTCCGCTTGTTATACAATTAGGCAATAATGTATTGTAATTATCTTTAGTAACTGCGATTGTATCTTTTGCCAATCCTGTTGGGCTTACGTGTGTGATTAAGTATCCTCTTTCTATTTCAACTTTTTCAGCTTTAGTTCCTTTTTTTACATATAAGATAGCATAGTATGTCTTACCATCATCGTACCTATTCGCGGCATATTCAAAACCAATATCGTAAGCAGTAGTAGCAGTTGGTATATCTGCGATTAGTTTAATCCAGGAAACAGTATCCTTCGAATTAAGTAATTTTTTGAAAAAAGCATCCGAGTTCATCATTATATCCGGAGTTTCAGTCGGAAGGTTCCAGCAATAATTTGCTTTCATCAGTTTTAGTATTGAATCATTTGCTTCGTCAGAAAATTCGATCACAGGGTCTGATCCATTGTTATTACTACATGCCCATGAAAACAGACCGCCGATGGCGATTGTTATTGCTAAAAAGAGTTCTTTTCTTATCATTTTTATTGTGTTGTGCGATTATATCCCGATTCAAAAATACGTATTTATTTTATTTCTACCAAATTAGGTCTCCCTTCCCTTGTCTGGTTATTGTTGGTTCCGAGTCTGTGCAATCTACAATGGTAGAACCATCTATCCCTCCGTATCCTCCATCGACAATAAGGTCGACAGTGTTTTCATATTTTTCGTTAATTAATTCCGGATCCGTTAGGTATTCAACTACTTCATCATCACCTTTTATGGAGGTTGTAAGGATCGGATTTCCTAATATTCTGGCTATTTCGCGAATAATATTATTATCGGGGATTCTTATTCCTACCATTTTTTTGTCCTTATATATTCTTGGTAAAGACGATGTGGTTTTTAACAAGAATGTAAAAGGTCCCGGGAGGTTCTTTTTCATTAGCTTAAAAGTAGTATTATCTACTTTGGCATACTCACTGATATTACTCAGGTCGTAGCAGATTATAGATAAATTACTTTTTGACGGATTGATCCCTTTCAATTTGCAAATACGTTCCACAGCTCTGACATTCAGAGCGTCGCATCCCATGGCATAAACAGTATCGGTCGGATAAATAACGAGTCCTCCGTCCTGAAGCACCTTCACGACTTTTTCGATGTCTTTTGGGTTGGTATTTGTTTCGTATAGTTTTACGAGCATTTGACAGATATTCTGAGTTTGATATTCCGAGGTTTAAGCAAAAACAGCTGCCTCTATATTAAGACAACTGTTTCTGCGATTTTGTTGCATCTGATGTGCAATTATTTTTTCTCGATATAGTCTTCTACTACAGCCTGAGTTAATCCCATGTTGGAGAATCCTCCATCGTGGAAAAGGTTTTGCATAGTTACCATACGGGTCAGGTCTGAGAACATAGCTACACAATAGTCAGCACATTCTTCTGCATTGGCATTGCCTAGTGGAGACATTTTTTCGGCAAAGTCAAAGAAAGCGTTCATTCCTCCGATACCTTGTCCGGCAGTAGTCAATGTAGGTGATTGAGATATTGTATTTACACGTACTTTCTTGTCACGTCCGTATACATATCCAAAGCTGCGTGCTATAGATTCGAGCAATGCTTTAGCATCTGCCATGTCGTTATATCCTGTAAATGTACGTTGTGCAGCGATGTGAGTCAAGGCAAGAATAGATCCTCCTTCAGCAACAGCATCCAGTTTTTTTGCAGCCTGCATCATTTTGTGAAATGAAATAGCTGAAATGTCTAATGTTTTATCCAGATTTCTGTAGTCTAAGTCGTCGTATGCACGTCCTTTTCTAACGTTAGGAGACATACCGATCGAGTGCAAAACGAAATCTATTTTTCCGCCAAGAATTTCCATTGATTGTTTGAATACATCCTCTAACTCTTCAACGTTAGTTGCATCCGCAGGTACAATCTTAGCATTTAGTTTTTCGCTTAAACCGTTCAACTCGCCCATGCGCAGAGCCATTGCTGTATTCGACAATGTGATAACAGCTCCTTCTTCAACCGCTTTTTCGGCAACTTTCCAAGCAATAGACTTATCGTTAAGGGCTCCGAAAATGATCCCTCTTTTGCCTTTTAATAAATTATGACCCATCTTTTTTATTTGTAATAAATGAATAATCAATCGAATAATACTTTTAAAGTAATAAAGTAACAGTAAATCTTTAATGTCGAAATTTCCAGTAATAACTAGCTTTTGCTATTATGCTTGGATCGACAATAAAGTAGGTCTGAGACCTTAAAACCAAAAGTAAATCGGCACAAAAATACTAAAATTGTGCAATAAAAATGTTTTCTTGGTGCAAATTTTATATTTCAGTGGATCATTCGTCTTATATTTAAGTAATAGAAAGCATTTGATGATGTCTTTAAGTGATGGCCGACTGCTGCTATGTATGCAAAGTCTGGTAAAATAGGTCTGAGACCTTAATAGAAATCAATGATTCCGGAATCTTTCCCTAATGCTCCCGGTTCTAGCTCATATGCAAGGGAATACAGATCTGGGATTCCGTTAATATTATTAATATTAAAATTACAGGATTCGATAAAGCCAAAACGTTTATAGTATTCAGGATCGCCGCATAAAAATACGGCTGTATAACCTGCCTTTTTAGCCAATCTGAGACTTTCTTTTATTAAAGCGGAACCGATTTGTTTGTTTCGGTACTCTAATTTTACTGATAATGGAGCTATCAGCAAAGCTTTTATTTTATTAATTCCCGAAGTGAAACTGATTTCCAAACGGGTAAGCATGATATGCCCAATGAGTCTTCCTTCATGTTCGGCAACTAAAGATAGTCCCGGAATATATTTGGAACTTTTTCTCAGATTCACTGCATAATCTTGTTCGTCTCCGTCTTTTACTTTAGCGGTTTCGAAGGCAGTCTTGATCAATTGGTATATTTCAGAATAATCACTTTCTGTTTCGGGGCGTATGTTGTATTTCAGTCTTCTCCATATATATCCCGTTGCTGTATCTGCGATATGCTCGAAGTTACATTTTTGTAATACTTTCTGTGATGCAAAGTTATCTTTGTCTGTTTCTGCTATTACCGTATGTGCTCTGTTTCCGGTCAAAGCCCAACAGGTTATTGCTGCAACAGATTCTGTCATAAAACCTTTGTTGCGAGAGTCTTCATGCGTGCCATAACCGATTTCGACCGTACCTTCTTTGTCCGGTTTATTCTTAAAACAAATACTGCCTACCATTCTATTAACTTTTTTTTCTATGATAATCCAGAATGTGTACCAGATATGATGATCAGGATCATTTACCGCAAGGTTATAATTGTAGCGCAGTGCGTATTCGGTTTTCGCATCGAGTGTTTTAACAGAAGGTGTCAACCCCAATTCATTTTCTAATTTCTCTGTGCCCTGAATGAATAAATTCATTTGCTGTATGCTTAAAGGCTTAATATATAAATGATTTGTATGTAATGTCATCTTTTTTGAGTATTTGAAGTTCTGCTATTTCTAAAAACTGCAGGGCGTTGTGCAGTGCATCCCGAATGTTTTCGGGCGAATAGCATATTGTATATAAATAGATTAATAACCGGACAGGAATTTGTTCGGTTAAGATGAAGGGATAATCTGTAAAAGTGTCACAGATTATTTACTTCACCAATATCAATGTAGTAGCAGTCATAAAAACAGAATAATTTATCTAAAGGCAAAGATATTGTTTTATTTAATAAATAGAAGGTATTTAAATCTATAATAATTTCAAAGGCAGATTTACATTTGCTATATTTGTGTACAACATGAGGCTTTAGCCTTTGTATTGACAAGTCAAGTATAACAGCGAAGGTTCGTTATCTCTTGATGATGAATTGTTAAATATTTCTGTTACTTAAAAGAGAAAAGATTATGAGAATAATACCAGAATCGGAATTAATCATTAATAGCGATGGCAGTGTTTTTCATCTCCATCTGAAACCCGAACAGCTTTCGGATAAGATAATAATGATGGGAGATCCGTCGAGAGTAACCCTTACAGCTTCGTTCTTCGATAGCATCGAATGTGAGGTCTCAAGCAGGGAATTTCATACCATAACAGGGACTTATAAAGGCAAACGTATCACAGCTTTATCTCATGGTATCGGTCCCGATAATATCGATATTGTGATTACCGAATTGGATGCCCTCGCTAATGTTGACTTTAAAACCCGTGAGGTGAAAAAAGATTTCAAACAGTTGACAATGGTACGGGTCGGAACTTCCGGTGGATTACAGCCTCATTGCCCGATAGGGTCTTATGTGGTTTCAGAGAAATCGATAGGTTTCGATGGTGTTCTGAACTATTACGAAGGACGTAATTCTGTTTCAGAACTCGATTTTGAAGATGCCTTTAAGAAGCATGTAAACTGGTCTCCTTTACATTGTTCCCCTTATGTAGTGAAAGCCGATCATGACTTGGTAGAGCAAATAGGACATGATATGATTAAGGGTGTAACCATTTCCGCTATAGGTTTTTACGGACCTCAGGGACGGTATGTGCGTATGCCGTTAGCAAATCCCGATCTGAACAGTAAGATTGAGTCTTTTAAATTCGGAAAAGATGTTATAACCAATTACGAAATGGAAAGTGCGCCTCTTGCCGGACTTGGTAAATTGATGGGACACAAAGCTATGACTGTCTGTTCGATAATCGCTAACCGCCTTGCAGGTGAATCGAATTCAAATTATAAAGGATCTATCGAAGATTTAGTTAAAACGGTGTTGGAGCGTATCTGATCCTGTTTTCTTCAGCAAAATATAAAGCAGCATATCTTATCTTTATTGCAAATGGGATAGGGTATGTTGTTTTTTTAGATATAATCATAACCTGAGGATTACCTTTTGGAGATGTACTTTAAATTTGTATGTTTACCAAAAGAATAAAATAGTTACAGGTTTTAACGATTGAAGTATAGGGGACTAATTGATGAAGGAACGTAGAAGAGGGAAAGTCATAAAGAAAGTGATTATAGCTATCTCCATTGTATTTTTTTTAATAATAGGAGTATTGGTCTATGCCAATTGGAAAGTGCCGGCAGATACACGTCATTATTTGACCCATAGTGTTGATAGTGTTCCTGTTCGTAAAGCGGCGTTGGTATTGGGTGCTTCGAGATATCTGAAAGGGGGATATCCCAACCCCTATTTCACATATCGTATAACTGCTGCAAAAGAATTGTATGATGCAGGAAAGGTAAAAGCCTTTGTTATGAGCGGTGATAATGGACGTAAATCATACAATGAGCCTGAAGATATGAAAAATGCTCTCGTAGAAATGGGAGTTCCGGATAGTATTATTTATCTTGATTATGCCGGATTCAGAACTCTGGATTCGGTTGTGAGGATGAAAGAGATATTCGGTCAGGATTCTTTTATCGTAGTTTCTCAGGGGTTTCATAATGAAAGGGCTGTATTTATAGGTCAGCAATATGGACTAGATATTTATGGATATAATGCTAAAGATGTCGGATTAGGCAGGGTATCTTATAAAACAATTCTGCGAGAAAAATTTGCACGTGTAAAAGTCTTTGTAGATAGGTTAATAAATAAACAACCTCGGTTTTTAGGTGAACCAATCGAAATCTTATAGTGTTTAATATGAAAATAGAAGAGTTAAAATCGGTTGACAGTATTGTTCTGGATGACCTGAATCGTTTATTAGGGCAATTATCTGTCGACATAAATCCGATAAAGGAGATTTTATTAAAGGATATAATTGGTTCTGCTTCTGTACACCTTTTCGTTGCAAAAGACGGGGAGCGTACAATCGGGGCTTTGACTTTAGTAGAAAATAATCTTCTTTCTGGTTACAAGGCTTCAATTGAAGATGTTGTTGTGGATACTTCCCGCAGAGGAGAGGGAATAGGTCGAAAGTTAATCGAATTTGTAATTCAGTTCGCAAAAAATTCAGGCATTGAAAAAATAGATTTAACTTCGCGTCCCGATCGTTTGGTGGCAAATCAATTATATAAAAAGATAGGTTTCGTGTTGAGAGATACAAATGTATACAGATATCAACTCGTTGATTGACTGCAAGTCTTAAATGATGCGTTTTTGAGATAATTAACTGTTGTTATTATGCTTGAGAAGTCAATAAAAAGACTTCAAATTTCAATACACAGAATAAGCAGAACAGGATATGGCGGTGAGCAAGAAGAAGATTATTATAGGTTCGATCATTATAGGTCTGATATTGGTCAGTGGATTTATCTGCTATTGGTATTATGGCGGTTTTCATCCTGTAAATATACAAGAAAGAGTAGACGGAGGCGAAATTGTCGTGTATGAGGATGTTGTTGGTGATTATTCTCAGGCAGGTCCGGTTTCGAATAAATTATACTACAGTTTGCTTTATACTGATACTCTGAATACCTCTAAAGGATTTGGTGTGTTTTATGATAATCCGCAGAAAGTAGAACGGAGTAAGCTGCGATCGGAAGTCGGCTGTGTTCTGGATAGTGTCGATAGCCTGCGCTTAAACAGAGTAAAAGCAAAATATAAGGTAAAAGAATTGCCCCAACAAGTTTATATTGTGACCGAACTACCCTTGAAAGGCTATTTGTCTATCCTTTTGGGGTTGACTAAAGTATACCCTGCCATAACAAAGTACTGTATAGAGAAAGGTTATTCGGAAGATAGTCCCGTGACTGAAATCTATGATATGAAACGAAAAACAATCACATATAGGAAAGAGATAAAAGTTAAGTAAAGGATTGAAGTTGTGTTTGAGGATATTGAATACCTTCGGGAAGGAAATCCCGTACAGAGACATTGTTATGCGGTTTTACAAAATTTGAGAATAATGGAATATCTTCGACCTTATGCTCCTATTCTGGTCGGAACTATTCCTATAGAAATAGATATAGAAGGCAGTGATGCTGATATTGTGTGCTGTGCTCGGGATTTGCATGAAATACAAATGAGAATCCGTTTGATGTACGGGGACAAAAAGAATTTTACGGATATATTGTCGGGCTACAATTATGTTGCGTCATTTACAGAGATGGATTTACCCGTTGAGGTATATGCCGAGAGCTGTCTTTCTACTCTCCAAAATGGTTATCGTCATATGTTGGTAGAATCCCGCATACTGCGCTTAGCAGGGCAAAATTTTAAAGAACAAATTGTTAATCTGAAACAGTCCGGTTATAAAACAGAACCTGCTTTCGGATATTTACTTCATTTGGAAGAGCCTTATGTAGACTTGCTTACATTGTCGCAAAAGACAGATTCCGAACTATCTGCAATAATCAGGTCTGCCCTGAAATAAGAAGTGTTATATGTGACTATTTTGCAATCGTTTGCATAGTTTTTCAGCTATATGCACAAGCTATTTGTTAAAACCCCAACCTTATAATCTCTATATTTGTTTAAAGTCTGAAAATCTATTTATCAATAAAACCGACGTGTGTTTCTATAAATCATACGTTTATACAACAAAAGAAAAACAAGCAAGAATGAAAAAATCTTACTTATTCCTTTTTCTGGCAGTGCTGTTTACTGTAACGGCTTCTGCTATAGAAGTGAAAAAACTCGAGCCTACGTTCTGGTGGGCCGGTATGAAGAACTCCGAATTACAGGTATTGTTATATGGCGATCAAATCGGAAAATGCGAAGTGTCTATAGCTGCGAAATCTGCAACATTGAAAGATATTGTAAAGCAAGAAAATCCGAATTATCTTATTCTTTATCTTGATTTATCAAAAGCTACTCCCGAAAAGTTTGATATAGTGCTGACCCGCGGGAAGGTAATGAAAAAAGTACCTTATGAACTGAAAGCCCGAAAAGAGGCATCTTCTGACCGTGTAGGTTTTAATTCGAGTGATGTTTTATACCTTATAATGCCCGATCGTTTTGCTAATGGCGATACATCTAATGATGTAATTAAGGGGATGATTGACGATAAGGTTGATAGAACAGATCAATATGGACGTCATGGCGGAGATTTTAAAGGGATTGAAAATCATCTTGATTATTTGTCTGAGCTGGGTATTACTGCTATTTGGGTAAATCCGATTCAGGAAAACGATATGCCTCACGGATCATACCATGGCTATGCCATAACAGATTATTATAATGTTGACAGACGCTTCGGAACAAACGAAGAGTTTAAGTCTCTTGTTGATCAAAGTCATGCCAAAGGGATGAAAGTGGTTATGGATATGATATTCAATCATTGCGGAAGTGAGAATTATCTTTTCAGAGATATGCCTTCGAAAGATTGGTTTAATTATCCCGATAAGTTTGTACAATCATCGTTCCGTACTTCTTCTCAGTACGATCCATATACTTCTCAATACGATAAAGATATGGCAGTCGATGGAGCTTTTGCAACAATGATGCCCGATTTTAATCAGCGTAACCGTCATGTGGCAACTTATCTTATCCAAAGTAGTATCTGGTGGATAGAGTACAGCGGATTGGATGGTATACGTCAGGATACACATCCGTATGCCGATTTCGATATGATGGCGAGATGGTGTAAGGAAGTAACAGAAGAATATCCCGATTTCAACATCGTCGGAGAAACATGGTTGAATAATAATGTAGGCGTTTCTTTCTGGCAGAAAGACAGTAAGCTGGCTTATCCTAAAAATACACATTTAAGAACTGTGATGGATTTTCCGCTTCAGGGCTTGATGAACCGTGTCTTTGATGAAGAACCGGGCTGGGATAAAGGGCTGGCAGCTCTGCATGATTATCTGAGTCAGGATATTGTGTATGCCGATCCTTCTAATCTGTTGACTTTTCTTGATAATCATGATACTTCGAGATTTTTCACTACCGAAGAATCTACGAATAATACAAATCGCTATAAACAGGCTTTGACATTCTTATTGACAACAAGAGGTATTCCTCAGTTATATTACGGAACCGAAATATTTATGTCGGCTGATAAAGGCAAGGGTGACGGTACTTTACGTGAAGATTTTCCCGGAGGATGGGATGGAGACAAGCAGAACGCATTCACAAAAGCTGGGCGTACCGATAAGCAAAACGCAGCATTTGATCTGACCAGCAAGCTTCTGAAATGGAGGAGAGGTAATGATGTGATAGCCAAAGGTACTTTCAAACATTATGCTCCTGTGGACGGAGTGTATGTATACGAACGAAAATACAACGGGCACTCGGTGGTTGTTTTTCTAAGTGGATTGGATAAGGATATCACATTGGATTTGGCTAAATATCGCGAAATTCTGCCTGTCGCTCAGTCTAAAGATGTGCTGACGGGTAAAGTTGTAGATGTAAGCGGTAGTTCGTTAACTGTGGCTCCGAGAAGTGCCATGATCCTTGAATTTTAATATTCAGTCGGATAAAAAACAGTCTTAGTCTTTATTTTGTGATTATATAAAGGTTGGGCGAAATGCTTTTGATGGAGATCAATGCATTTCGCCCTTAACTATGATTAGAGTTTGTAAAAATTATCTCATATAAAGATAGGTCTGAGACCTTATTTCAGGCTGCCGGTCATGTCTTCAGGTTTTACCCATTTATCGAATTCTTCGGCTGTGAGGAATCCCGATTTTACGGCTTCTTCTTTCAGAGTTGTACCATTTTTGTGAGCTGCTTTTGCAATCTTTGCAGACTTCTCGTATCCGATGTGTGTATTGAGAGCCGTGACAAGCATCAGTGAGTTGTCGACCAGTTCTTTGATCCGTTTTTTATTTGGTTCGATACCCGAAACACAATGATCGGTAAATGAGATACAGGCATCGCCAAGTAGTTGTGCCGATTGCAGGAAGTTTGCAGCTATCACCGGCTTGAATACATTTAACTCGTAATTTCCATTTGCTCCGGCAAAAGTAATGGTTGTATTATTTCCCATCACCTGAGCGCATACCATTGTTAAGGCTTCATTCTGAGTAGGATTAACTTTTCCCGGCATGATAGATGATCCCGGCTCGTTTTCCGGTAAGAGCAGTTCTCCGATTCCCGATCTTGGACCTGATCCCAAGAGACGGATATCCTGTGCTATTTTGAATAATGCAACAGCCAACTGATTTAAAGCTCCATGTGTGCCCACCACAGCATCGTGAGAAGCCAAAGCTTCAAATTTATTTGGTGCGGTAACAAAAGGAAGTCCTGTAAACTCAGCAATATGTTGAGCCACTTTTACGTCATATCCTTTCGGGGTATTTAATCCTGTTCCAACGGCTGTTCCTCCCAATGCGAGCTGAGACAGGTGACTCAATGTTGCTTTTATGGCATTGATGCCATATTGAACCTGAGCGGCATATCCTGAAAACTCCTGACCGAGAGTAAGAGGTGTTGCATCCTGTAGATGTGTGCGTCCTATTTTTACGATATCTTTAAATTGTTCGGCTTTGTCAGCCAGTGCTTTCTGTAACTTTTGGGCTGCAGGTATCGTGTGTTCTACCACTTCTTTATAAGCAGCTATGTGTAGTGCTGTTGGATAAGTATCGTTTGATGATTGAGACTTATTTACATCATCATTCGGATGTACAGGGCTTTTTTCTCCGAGTTTCCCTCCACTCAATACCAATGCCCTGTTGGATATAACTTCATTAACATTCATGTTGGATTGTGTTCCCGATCCGGTCTGCCAGATAACCAATGGAAACTGGTCGTCCAGTTTTCCTGTTAGTATTTCATCGCAAACCTTTGCTATGAGGTCTCTTTTTTCAATCGGCAATACACCCAGTTCAGTATTGGTGTATGCGGCTGCTTTTTTCAGATAAGCAAAAGCGTATATAATAGGTTTAGGCATAGAGCCTTCGGGGCCTATTCTGAAATTATTTCTTGAGCGTTCGGTTTGTGCCCCCCAATATTTATCGGCAGGTACATTTACTTCGCCCATTGTGTCTTTTTCGATGCGATATTCCATAATTCTATACTTTGATAAGTCTTAAATAAAGTACCTTAAAGGTCGTTATTATCAATGCCATTCACAATACCTATTTATAATGATTTTTGGAGAAATGTAATACCTTAGATAAACAGATTTACATTTGCGTTTTCGGCTCTGTCGAGATAGGCGGCCACTCCTCCGATGGTTATGCCGTCCATCAGTTCTTCCTTTTTTATGCCCATTACATCCATCGACATAGAGCAGGCGATAAATTCCACTCCGTTTTCTTTTGCCTGTTGCATCAGTGATTCAAGGCTGTCTATACGTTTTGTTTTCATTATATATCGCATCATTTTACTGCCGATTCCTCCCATATTCATTTTAGATAGGCTCAGTTTTTTACTGTTTGCGGGGAGCATCATTCCGAACATTTTACCGAGAAAGTCTTTCTTTACATTCTGTTTTTTCTCTTTCTTGATTACATTCAATCCCCAGAATGTAAAGAAGATACTTACCTTCTTGCCGGAAGCTGCCGCTCCATTCGCTATTACAAATGATGCTAATGCTCTGTCAAGGTCATCACTGAATACGATCAGAGTCTTGTTATCCCCTTGCTTTTTTACAGGACACGATTCTGTTTCTAGTGCTTTTTCGATAGTCGCTGTAATTATTCCGCCCGAATTGTCAATGTCTATGAGTTTTGCACCTACCATCCGGCACCATCCGTTAAGGTCTTCGCCGAAAGCCTGATCAGTTACTTTTATTTCCAGACGATCTCCTTCGCCGATTAGGTCATAATTTTTCTTTAATTGCATGATCGGGCCCGGGCATTGCAGCCCGCAGGCATCTATATTAATTGTTTTCATGTTGTTTGCTGTTTCTTGTTCTTTTTCGTTCTTTGTGTTCGTTGAGAATGTACCTTCTGTAGATTGCTGTCCGCTTGCCAGCGCATAAGTTTTATATCCTCCCGAAAGATTATGTACATCTGCATATCCATGCTGCATTAATATGCGTGAGGCGAGATAGCCCCGAAGCCCTACAGCGCAGTATACGATCAGAGGTTTGTTCTTGGGTATTTCCTTTAAACGGTTGCGTATTTCATCCACCGGAATATTTACAGCGTCTTCTATATGTCCCATTTCATATTCTTCCGCTGTGCGTGTATCTATCAGTATTGCTCCTTCCGATAGGCGTTGAAGGAGTGAGTCCCATTGCAAAATTCTGACTTTTCCTTTAAGTATATTTTCCGCAACATATCCTGCCATATTTACAGGGTCTTTAGCCGAAGAGTAGGGCGGAGCATAAGCGTGCTCTATTTCTTGCAGGTCGTATATTGTACCCTCTTTCTTTATTATCTGGGCAAAGAGGTCGATTCTTTTATCCACGCCGTCAAAGCCCACAATCTGTGCCCCTAGGAGGCGTCCGTCTGCCGGAGAAAAGTTTATCTTGATAGAGAGAGGAAGGGCATCGGGATAATATCCGGCATGAGAGTTCCCATGTGTATAAGACGATATATGAGGGATACCTTCTCTGTCGAGAAGTTTTGATGACGCTCCTGTTGCAGCTACAGTAATATCAAAAACTTTAGCGATGGATGTTCCGATGGTTCCACAGTAAGTATTTTTATTTCCTTCCAAGATGTTATCGGCAACGATTCGTGCCTGTTTATTGGCAGGGCCTGCAAGCGGTATTAACGCATGCTTTTTTATAACGGGATTATATACCTCCACAGCATCACCTAAAGCGTATACGTCAGGTGCTGATGTTTGCATATACTGATCTACTTTTATTCCTCCGAGTGGACCAAGTTCGAGTCGGGCTTCTTTCGCTAATTTGGTTTCGGGGCGGACTCCGATGCTAAAAATGATCATGTCGGCGGGAATACTTTTGCCGCTTTCCATATTTACGGATATTTCATTGTCGGAGGGTTTAAATCCGGTTACATTCTCATTGAGGTATAGATCTACATGTTTGCTTTTCAGGTGTTGGTGTACGTGTGCTGCCATCGGAAAGTCGATGGGTGTCATAACCTGATCACCCCGCTCTATGACGCAGACTTCCAATCCGGCATCATGAAGATTCTCTACCATTTCGAGACCGATAAAGCCTCCTCCTATTACGACTGCTCTGCCTGGGTTGTGTGTGTCGATATATTTTTTGATACGATCCATATCGGGAACGTTTCGTAAAGAGAATATGCGCTTATCGTCTATTCCTGGGAGAGGTGGTTTTATCGGTTCAGCCCCTGTGGAAATAATTAATTTGTCATAACTTTCAGTGTATTTACTGTCATCTGTGTGATTGTGTACAGTCACTTTTTTGCTGTTTGTATCTATCTGTGTGACTTCTGATTTAACCCGTATATCGATATTGAAACGATTGACGAATCCTTCAGCAGTCTGCACAAATAAGCGGTCACGTTCACCGATTGTTCCACCAATGTAATATGGTAAGCCGCAATTGGCATATGAAACATATTCACCCCGTTCGAACAGTACTATTTCAGCTTTTTCGTCCATTCTTCTAAGCCGGGCTGCAGCAGTGGCTCCACCTGCAACTCCTCCGATAATCAAAATCTTCATGTTTTTCTTTATTTATTTCAATAATATATTTCATTAACCATATTTGCTATTAGCAAATAAATAGTCAAAAGAAAATGGGTAGTTATTCCATTAATTTTGAAAGTTGATGTCCCAATCCTTTGAAATCCATTTCGTGCTTCAGCATTTCTTTTATTTTTTGCTTTCCGCTGTCAGTCAGAGTGAAAATCATCTGCCGTTTGTCTGTCGTGCCCATTTCTCGTGTAATATATCCTTTAGATTCAACGGTATTTATAACTCTGGATACGCGAGAATTGGATAAGCCCACAAAATCGCATAATTCATTTGCGGCACGTGGCTTTCCGTCCTTCATACAGCATAGTATCATTCCTTCGTTTATTGTGATGCCATTGTTTTCGGCAAACTCTTTTTCGAAGTTATAAAGTGCTTTGTATACGTCTTTTAATTTGCAGATTGATTCCATATGAAAATATTTGCTAGTATGAAATATTTGCAAAGAAATGTATTTGTTGTTAAATATCCAAATTTTTGCCTATTTATTATTCGTGATGATATGGTTCGTTATTCAATATCGTCATTGCCCTGTATAATTGTTCAACAAATACAAGACGGATCATTTGGTGCGAGAATGTCATTTTTGATAACGATATTTTTTCTGCTGCTTTATCATAAACAGCTTTTGAAAAGCCGTAAGGGCCACCTATCACAAAAATAAGACGTTTACTTATGGTGTGTGTCTTTTTTTCGATATAGGATGCAAATTGCAGAGACGAAAAGTCTTTGCCTCTTTCGTCGAGCAATACCAGATAGTCTCCTGCCAGCAGATTTTTGAGAATAAGCTCTCCCTCTTTTTCTTTTTGTTGCTCTTCCGATAAATTCTTTACATTTTTAATGTCCGGAATGACTTGCATCTCGAAAGGAAGGTAATGCTTCAACCTGTTTTCATATTCTTGTATTCCTTGAGAAAAGTATCCGGCATCGGTTTTTCCTATAACGAGTAAGCTTATTTTCATCGGGTATTCTATTTTTTATCTATATACAAAAATATTACTTTATGATTAATTCGAATATCTTTACATTTATAAAAATCTCTTGCGGCTATCGGTTATAAAAAAGATTGATAAGCGAAGTGGATATGGAAAATGTGAAAAATGTGTCACTTTTGTATAACTTTGTCACTTTTTAGGGGATATTCCTTGATTACGAATAAAATACAAAGGAGACAAAAGGCAATACCAGTCTGTAGTGGTTTGTGAAGTTTGTCACTCATAGAAACAGAATAGAAATGTGAATGAAGAATTTTTGGCAGAAACTCAAGAAAGATTACACAAAGAGAGATACTAAACTGAAGTCGAGTGCATTTGACCTTTTTAAATATATAGGACCCGGGTTGCTGGTGACTGTAGGGTTTATTGACCCCGGTAATTGGGCTTCAAACTTCGCTGCCGGATCTCAGTTTGGCTATACACTATTGTGGGTTGTTTCGTTATCAACCGTAATGCTTATTCTTTTGCAGCATAATGTGGCCCACTTGGGTATTGTTACCGGGCTCTGTTTGTCGGAAGCTGCTAATAAGTATCTGCCGAGAACCGGTTCGAGAGTTGTATTATGGTCTGCAATTGCAGCATCGATATCTACGTCTCTGGCCGAAATTCTGGGTGGAGCTATCGCTTTGAATATGCTATTTGCTATCCCGATAAAAGTGGGGGCGGTGCTGGTTACAATTTTTGTATTCTGTATGATGTTTTCCAGTTCGTATAAGAAGATCGAACGGTATATAATCGCCTTTGTATCTATTATCGGTTTATCTTTCATCTATGAACTGTTTCTTGTTGATATAGAGTGGGGACAGGCTGCAAAGGCATGGGTTGTGCCATCTATGCCCGAAGGCAGCATACTGATAATAATGAGCGTATTGGGTGCTGTGGTTATGCCTCACAACTTGTTTCTTCATTCGGAAGTGATCCAGAGCCGGGAATGGAATCTGAAAGATGATGAGGTAATAGAAAAGCAACTTAAGTATGAGTTCTTTGATACGCTTTTTTCAATGGTTATAGGCTGGGCGATCAATAGTGCCATGATTCTTTTGGCTGCTGCTACATTCTTTAAACAAGGATTAGTTGTCGATGATTTGCAACAAGCCAAAAGCCTTTTAGAGCCATTATTGGGAAGTGGTGCTGCTATTGTTTTTGGAGTAGCGTTATTATTTGCCGGTATTTCATCTTCAATGACTTCGGGCATTGCTGCGGGATCTATTTTTGCAGGAATGTATGATGAACCGTATAATATAAAAGATATACACTCACGTACAGGTGTTACTATCTCGCTGGGTGTTGCATTAGGAATTATATTTCTGATAACAAATCCATTCAAGGGTCTTATAATATCCCAGGCTGTTTTGAGTATGCAGCTGCCCATAACGGTCTTTTTACAGGTAAGGCTTACTTCATCGAAAGAGGTAATGGGTAAATATGCAAATCGTCCTCTGACAAAATATATGTTATACTCTATTGCAACTATTGTTACACTGTTAAATGTTTGGTTGTTATATAGTTTAGCTGCTGATTGGATAAATGGTTGATATAGTATTTTTACTATTTCACAAAAAATATTCGTTAAACTATTTGATTTCTAAAAACTATAATTATCTTTGTACCCGCTAACGCAATGGTAGCCGCGGATGTGGCGTAATTGGTAGCCGCGCCAGACTTAGGATCTGGTGCCGAGAGGCGTGGGGGTTCGAGTCCCTTCATCCGCACTGAGAGCGACAAATTGAAGATTTCTTCTTTTTGTCGCTTTTTTACTCTTCAGTTCACTACTCTTTTTTTACTCGAATTGACAAATATACTTTTTATAGAGTAATGGCGTTGACTTCAGATGTTAATATTCCGTAGGGTAAAGGGAGCGTCTCTGAATTAACTATAACTTTTGCTACCTTTGCAGAGTCTTATATTTTTTATTAATAATAGCATATGATCCAAATACATAAAGTGCCTTCTCCATGCTATGTGATGGAAGAAGACTTACTGAGGAAGAATCTGACGTTGATCAAATCGGTCAAAGATCGTACCGGCGTAGATATTATACTGGCATTTAAAGCTTTTGCTTTATGGAAATCTTTTCCTATAATAAAAGAATATATTCCTCATTCAACAGCAAGTTCGGTATTCGAGGCTCAGTTAGCTTATGAAGAAATGGGAAGTCCTGCACATACTTTTTCGCCGGCTTATACTGAAGAGAACTTTCTTGTGTTTCTGAAATACAGCAGTCACATTACTTTTAATTCGTTGAGTCAGTTTGAGCGATTCTATCCGATGGTAGTTGCCGATGGCAATAAGGTATCATGCGGTATACGCATTAATCCCGAATATTCCGAAGTGGAAACAGATTTGTATAATCCTTGTGCTCCAGGATCCCGGTTCGGGGCAACGGCTGATCTGTTAGGAGATACTTTGCCCGAAGGATTGGACGGGATTCACTTTCATACACTTTGCGAGTCGTCGTCGTATGATCTCGAGAAAACACTCGAAGTGATTGAATCTAAGTTCGATAAATTGCTGAGACAAGCCAAATGGCTCAATATGGGTGGAGGGCATTTGATGACCCGTGCCGATTATGATGTCGAACATCTCGTTGCTTTACTTCAGAAACTGAGCGCAAAATATCCTCATTTGAAAATTGTAATGGAACCCGGAAGTGCTTTTGCATGGCAGACGGGGGTATTGGTGTCTACCGTGGTTGATATTGTGGAAAACCGAGGAATAAAAACAGCTATACTCGATGTTTCTTTTGCATGTCATATGCCCGATTGCTTAGAGATGCCTTATAAACCTCGTATACGTGGAGCCTATCATGAACCCGAATCAGGAAAACCTACATACCGAATGGGGGGAAGCAGTTGCTTGAGTGGCGATTTTATGGGAGATTGGTCTTTTGATGAGCCTTTGGCTATTGGCGATAAAATTGTTTTTGAAGATATGATCCATTATACGATTGTAAAAACAACTATGTTTAATGGAGTTTCGCATCCTGCCATTGCGTTGTGGACAAAAGAAGAAAAACTCGAGATTTACCGCGAGTTTGAATATAATGATTACAAAAACAGAATGAGTTAAGCTCATTCTGTTTTTTGTATCACTTAAGCCTTCTTTGTTTTTAAAGTGATTATTTCTTTATATGGATCCGCTATCAGGTCTTTTAGTTTATCATAAGGGATAAGAGCCTGTATCAGTCCGTCAGAATGGGGAGTTATCTCGTATGTGTTATAGACAAAGACTACTCCTTGTTCGTTGAAATAGAAATTCTGACTGGGCTGTACCGAGTCCGGATCCAATAATGTGATATTATCTCCGTTCGAATTTTTAGTAGTAGCCAATACCTCTTTGATTAATGTTACTAACCGACTGCTTGTTTCGGGTTTGAATAATGACTCGATAGTCAGGCGGTTTCCGTTTCTCAAGTCTATGTTAAAGTAGTCAATGTAGCGTGAATCATGCGCACCTCCCGAATATTGAAGAGTTTCAGTTCTTCCGGTTATAGTTAGCAGGGTAGTGTCGGTAACCGAAGTTTTTACAGTTTTGTAATATTCCGAAAAGTCAATAACACTTCCTTGTGCCGCTTTACCTAATTCTACACTCTCCTCTACGTTCTTATCCGTGAAAGCCTCAAAGCCTTTGACGGGAGTAAGTCCTTTATAAGATCCGTTCTGATCGTCAGTGAATGAAGCGAGAAACTGAGTTTGTACAGCTTTCAGAATGCTGTCATTGACAAACGTTGAAGGGTAATCAAACTCAAGAGTTAATTTTAGACCGCCTTTTGTCGAATCGTTATTTAAGAAAATTTCTTTCGCCAGATGTAGGGTGTCAAACGTCCATCTTGAAGTTTCGATTACTGCAGTGGTTTCGGGTTTGGGTCTTTTGCAAGATACGGCAATAAGTACTGCTAAAATAGCAAGGATTCCAATTTTTTTCATATTCAGATATATTTCAAATTAAGGTCTCAGACCTATTCGAACAAAATTTAAACATACTCTAAGACTATGAAAACAAATTTCAGAAAAAAATGTTCGGTTGATATAATAAGAGTAAAATATAATCGTTTAAATAGTACAATCAAAAAAGTAATTGTGCCTATGGCTGACAAATCTACTCAATTAAAAGCAGAGGAAAAGCTTGTGGAAGTGTTGTTATCAAAAAAAGGGCCATCTGAGGGAACATTGGATTTCCTGAAACAATTTGCCCGAACTTATCATGTGGAGCCTTCGCTTCCAGATCAGCTTAATGCTACTATTCTGAATTAATCCGGATGGAGAATTTATTCAGAACAATGTTTACAGCCTTCCTTATTTTGTTAAGGAAGGCTGTTTTTTCTTATCTTTGTTCCAAATCAGATTCTTAGACTTATGAACCATAAAATATCCCCTTCGTTATTATCTGCAGATTTTTTGAATTTGCAGAAAGATATTGAAATGTTGAATGCATCCGAAGCCGATTGGCTTCATTGCGATGTTATGGATGGTGTTTTTGTTCCTAATATATCATTCGGGTTTCCGGTTCTCGAACAAGTGAATAAGGTGGCAAAAAAGCCTCTCGATGTTCATTTGATGATTGTTCAGCCCGATAAGTTTATTCAGCAGGTAAAAGATGCAGGCGGATATATGATGACTGTTCATTACGAAGCGTGTACGCATCTCCACCGTACAGTTGGGGCGATACATGAAGCCGGAATGAAAGCCGGAGTCTCACTCAATCCACATACTCCCGTTGAGTTTCTTACGGATATATTAGATGATCTTGATCTGGTTCTTATTATGTCGGTTAATCCTGGATTCGGAGGACAGAAATTTATCCCTAATGCAATCAATAAAGTAGCCCGTCTTCGCAAAATGATCGATGAACGAGGTTTGAATACATTGATAGAAGTTGACGGAGGAGTGAATTTACATACCGGAAAACAACTGCTTGATGCAGGAGCTGATGTGTTGGTTGCCGGTAGTTTTGTGTTCTCATCGGGTCATCCGTCGAAAACTATTGCAGAGTTGAAAAAGCTATAACAACTCAGCGGATAATGGAGGTTGTACACAGAATTCCTTTTCTGAAATTGCTGCTTCCTCTTCTGATAGGCATAATTCTTCAATATTACATTGATATATACAGGTGGAGTATGATTCCGATAAGCATAGGCTGCGGTATCATACTCCTGTCGTATATAGTCACAGCTAAGCATCAGCATTATCACCGATATTTATTCGGAGTTGGTGTGTCTTTATGCCTGATTGGCATCGGTACTGTATCTACAGGATTACGTCAAGAGGCTTCATTATTTACATTTCCTGATATTTCGCAGGTATACGATGCTGTGATAACGGATATTCCTCAAGAGAAACCTTATACAATTAATCTGAAAGTAGAACTGTCCGACACCCGTAAGCAGGTTGTTTGTTATCTTCCTAAAAATAAGTTATCTAAAGGGTTAAGAGCCGGAGATCATATTTCTTTTTTCGGGAAGATATCAAAATTCGAAAGCAGCAGAGATTCTGAAGGATTTGATTATGCGGCCTTTATGCGTAACAAAGGATATGCAGGAGTCATATTTGTCAAAAATGGAGAATGGCAGCAAAACGAGTCTTCTTCTTCAGGTATTAAAATCTGGAGCAGCCGTTGCCGTCAGACGGTCTTGAAGTATTATCATTCGCTCGATTTATCCGAAGCCGAATTCGGGATATTATCTGCCCTCAGTTTAGGATATACAGATTCATTGTCAGACGATCTGGTTCAATCTTTCAGAACTACAGGTACGGCGCATCTTTTGGCTATCAGTGGTATGCATATGATTCTGTTTTATTCGGTTATCTTTTTTATTACAGGTTTGGTATTATATCAAAGTCGATTTCGAAGTGCGAGGTATGTGTTGGTTATCGTGTTGTTGTGGATATATTTACTCGTAATAGGCTTTCCGGCATCTGCTGTAAGAGCTGGTAGTGCACTTACTTTTTTATGTGCCGCCAAAATAAGAGGAGTTCAGTTGTATTCGTTCAATACCTTTTTTGCTTGTGCTTTTATAATGCTGGTCTGGAATCCTCTCTGGTTATTCGATATCGGTTTTCAGTTGAGTTTTTCGGCGGTACTGTCAATGCTTGTTTTTCTCCCTTTGCTGCCTGATTTTGTGCATAAAGGAAATAAGATATTTCGTTATTTTATTAATATTGTTGTTATTTCGGTTGTTGTTCAAATCGGAACACTGCCCCTTTGCTTGTATTATTTTGGTGTTTTTCCTTCTTACTTTATTATAACCAATCTGTTGATTATTCCTCTTTTTACATTGGCTGTATATATTGCCTTATGTATTATCGGAGTGTCGGTGTTTGCTTTACTGTCTCCTTTGGCTGCAGACTATTTGCTTTATATTCCGATAGAGTCTTTTAAAATGGTGATTAAAGTACTGACAACTATCTGTTGCTTTTTTGAGCAGCTGCCTCTTGCTTTACAGGATGGCTTGAGGATAAATCTTATATCGGTATTCCTCATATGGACAGGGGTATCAACTTTTGTCTTTTTTGTAAAATACAATAAACCTCGTTTGTTAATTTACGGAATATCTATATTGTTAATTTTTCTGATTATGAATATATATGATATGGTGCAGTATAAAGACTCATTGACTGTCCGTTATAATCGTGGTCAACCTAGTGTGCAATATTCCATAGGGTTTACCGGAATCAATCATACCGGGTTTACGTCGAATCATATAATAAATCTGAAAGGTCAGCTTTATTTAGTTCTGGTTGATGATGGATGGAAAAATACTCGCCCATCTGATTCCCGAATGGATATTGATTATTTGCATATTGTTCAGGGTAATGATGTGTCAATGTCTGTTGTTTCTGCAATTTTTAATATAAAAAAAGTTATCTTAGACGGTACATTATCAGACTATCATTCAAAAAGATTAGCTTTAGAATGTGAAAAATTACGAATTCCATATCATCAAGTTTCAGATGATGGGGCATTACGGATATTTTTTTAGTATTTTTGCGCAAATTCGTTTAATTGGATGTAATGTTCTCAAAAATAATTGCGCAAGAAAAGATTAATAAAGTAGCAGACTTAATCGATAAAGCCGATAAAGCAGTAATAGTAACACACGTATCGCCTGATGGAGACGCAATAGGCTCATCTCTGGGGTTATATCATTATTTGCAGGATTCGGGAATGGAAGCTACAGTAATTGTACCCAATGAGTTTCCGTATTTTCTGAAGTGGATGAAAGGGGCAAAGGATGTTTTGATTCATGAAAAATATCCGGACTTTGCCGCTCAACTGATAGCCGATGCAGATATGATATTTTGTCTCGATTTTAATGTGCTTTCACGTATTAAGGCTGTCGGAGATCTGGTAAAAGAGTCGAAAGCAAAAAAAGTGCTGATAGATCACCACCCCGATCCGGCTGATTTTTGTGATGTGACTATTTCCCATCCCGAAATATCATCGACCAGTGAACTCATATTTCGTTTGATCTGCCGTATGGGTGATTTCGAGCAGATGAGTAAAGATTCGGCAGAGTCCATCTATACAGGAATGATGACAGACACGGGAGCATTTACATACAATTCGAATAGTCCTGAGATTTATTATATCATCGGACAATTGCTGCTCAAAGGCATTGATAAAGATTATATATATTCGAAAGTATATCACAGTTATACTGCTGACCGTTACCGAATGATGGGACATACCCTTTCGGAGCGAATGAAGATATATGAGAATTACGGAGCCGCTCTGATCTGGCTGAACAAAGATGATCAGATAAAATACCATTCGCAGAAAGGTGATACCGAAGGTTTTGCTAATCTTCCTTTGAGTATTTCGGGTATTACGTTTTCGGTCTTCCTTCGTCAGGATACGGAGAAAGATATGATTAAAATATCGTTGAGGTCGCAAGGTACATTTCCTTGCAATACATTTGCCGCTCAGTGTTTTAATGGCGGAGGGCATCTCAATGCTTCAGGAGGTGAGTTTTACGGTTCTCTGGCAGAAGCCATAGAGCTGTTCGAAAATACACTGGACGAGTATGCCGAATTATTGATAACTAACAAGAATAACTTAGATAAAAGATGAAGAAAACAGCGCTAAGACTAACCGGACTTTTTGTTTGTATATTGGCTATATTCGCATCGTGCAGTAGCAGTGATTCGTATGCTGATAGACTGGAGAGAGAACGTAAAAATATCAAGAGATTTATTAGTGAACATGATATCAGGGTGTTGGATACATATCCTGCTTCGGGGGTTTTTGAGGCAAACGAGTATTACCACGAGCCAACTACCGGAGTATATATTAATGTGATTGATTCCGGAAACGGAAAGCGGGCTGATGCAGATAAACGTGCTATTGTGAATGTCCGTTTTTGGGATGCTATGTCGATGCCTGCCAGTGAATCGGATACTATAACTTTTAATCCCGGAGGAGGGGAGTTGGGGGTTGAACCTATGCAGTTTATGTACGGTGTGGAATCTACATATACCAATTCCAATGGAACGAGTTCCAATTATCTGGATTATATGGAATACAGATTCTTGTCTAAAGGTATGGTAATTCCTCTTAAATATGTCGGAGAAAAAGCAATTGTAAGTCTGATTGTTCCATTCAACAGTGGTTCGACTGCCCAAAATAGCGGAAGCTTTCCTTTATATTTTACAAGATTGCAATACACAAAAATAAATCAATAAAAGCAAAAATAACACAGCATGTCTTTAATTAAATCTATATCAGGGATTAGAGGTACAATTGGAGGACAGATCGGCGAAGGGTTAAACCCGCTTGATACTGTCAAATTTGTATCGGCTTATGCTACATTTATCAAGAATAATACAAAAATACAAACCAATAAAATAGTTGTAGGACGTGATGCCCGTATATCGGGGAGCATGATGGAGCTGGTGGTTGTTGGTACTCTTATGGGTATCGGATTCGATGTCGTAAATATCGGTCTGGCTACAACTCCTACTACAGAGCTGGCTACAGCTATGGAGGGTGCTTGCGGAGGAATTATATTAACAGCAAGCCACAATCCGAGACAATGGAATGCTTTGAAGTTATTGAACGAAAAAGGCGAATTTCTGAATGCGGTCGAAGGGGAAGCCGTTCTCCAGATAGCGGAAGCCGGAAACTATACATATGCAGATGTGGATCATTTGGGTAAAGTGACACATAAAGACTATACCGATGCCCATATCAAAGCAGTACTCGATCTTAAATTGGTTGATGTAGAGGCAATAAAAGCTGCTGATTTTAAGGTGGCTATCGATTGTGTGAATTCTGTAGGTGGTATTGTTATACCCAAATTGCTGAAAGCTCTTGGTGTTAACCATATTATTGAATTGAATTGCGAACCGACAGGTGACTTTGCTCACAATCCTGAACCATTAGCTGAAAATCTGACTGAGATATCTGATCTGATGAAATCAGGAAAAGCAGATGTCGGTATCGTTGTTGATCCCGATGTTGACCGATTAGCTTTGGTTGATGAAAAAGGAAATATGTTTGGTGAAGAATATACTTTGGTGGCAGTTGCAGACTATGTATTGAAACATACTCCCGGAAATACTGTTTCGAATCTGAGTTCGAGCCGTGCATTGCGAGATGTAACCCGAAAATATGGAATGGAGTACAATGCTGCAGCAGTGGGTGAGGTTAACGTGACAACCAAGATGAAAGCGACCGACGCTGTCATAGGAGGCGAAGGTAACGGAGGAGTTATCTATCCGGCAAGTCATTACGGACGGGATTCATTGGTGGGTGTTGCTCTATTTCTGAGTCATCTTGCTCATGAAAAGAAAACAGTAAGCGAACTACGTGCGACTTATCCTGAGTATCATATGTCTAAACAAAAAATAGAATTGACACCTGATATTGATGTCGATGCTATTCTGTTGGCTGTGAAAGATAAATTCTCATCGTATGATGTGACTGATATCGATGGTGTTAAGATTGATTTTCCTGAAAAGTGGGTACACTTGCGCAAATCGAATACTGAGCCTATTATCCGTATATATACCGAGGCTTCTATACCAGAGCTGGCAGATGCGGCCGGTGCGGAGATTATTGAAATAATCAAAAGCCTTACAAAATAGGATAACCTAAATAGAACAAATCAGATCGGCTTGTAGCATTCTATATGTAGCAAGTCGATTTGTTGTCGTTATTATACCTGATATTTGAAAAGATTTGAATTCTTGAAAATTTGACGATAAAAGTGTAATGAAAGAAAAATTAATAAGTGCAGAAGAAATAAAAAGCATACACCCCATATTCAGAGGGCGTTTCGGGAATATACTTATCAAAATGGTAATGAGCATTACCGGACTGAATAAAGTAAATCGTGTTTACGATACCTCAAAACAATACGAGGGAGTTGCCTTTTGCGACCATTTGCTGAAAGATGTAGGCGTAAAAGTTGTAATTGAAAACAGAGAAGTTTTAGACCAGTTCAAAGATCAGGCGTTTATTACTGTATCGAATCATGCTTACGGGCATATCGACGGGATAACGGCTATTGATGTTGTTGGCTCGGTTCGTTCGGATTATAAAATGATGGTCAACTTCATTTTGGCAATGATAGACACAATGTCTATGCATTTTATTGCGGTTAATCCTTATCAAAAAGGAACGGTTTCCAACAAATCAAGTCTCGATGGTGTTAAACAATGTATAGCTCATGTGAAAGCAGGGCATCCTTTGGGCTTTTTTCCTGCAGGAGCAGTGTCTAAAACTAAGCTGAAGGGTTTGAAAATGACAGTTCGGGACAGAGAATGGCAGCCATCAGTAATTAAATTGATCAAGGGAGTTAAAGTTCCGGTTGTTCCTATGTATTTCAGTGGAAACAATTCGTGGTTCTTTAATCTTCTCGATCTGGTCGATTGGCGGTTGAGGAGTCTCCGGCTCGGACATGAAGTATATAATAAGCGGGGGAAAACAATTCATGTGCGTTTCGGTGAACCTATTATGCCGGATGAAATAGCCCGCCATACGGATCTGGATGAACTGGGCGAGTTTCTGAAAGATAAGACATATGCTTTGGCGAAAGATAGCGATTGAAATTTTTTATCTTTATAGAAAGGAGGCTCAGTCTCTCTTGTTTATAAAGCGTTCTTTCAATAATTGAAGAAATTCGGAAATAAGAAAATCAGCCAATAAAGTAACAATAGAAAAAATACATTTGGGGAGTTACTTTTGTAACCTTTTAGGTAAATGAGCTTATTCCTTTTTATTGTTTTATAACAACAAAAGAACAGAGATAAGATTACCGATTATCAGAATTTTTCTAAATTTGTTTATCTCACTTTATAAAAAGGTCTCAGGAGACCTCACTTATATTTAGATTATGGCAAAACCCGATATACAACAGGTAAAACAGCGGTTTGGAATAATAGGAAACAGTCCCGATCTGAACAGGGCAATTGATGTAGCTTTGCAAGTTGCCCCCACCGATATGTCTGTACTTGTTACAGGAGAGAGTGGGGTGGGAAAAGAGACCTTTCCGCAGATTATACATCAGTTTAGCCGCCGTAAACACGGAACATATATAGCAGTCAATTGCGGTTCTATTCCGGAGGGAACTATCGACTCGGAGCTCTTCGGACACGAAAAAGGATCTTTTACCGGTGCGACCGGAGACCGTAAAGGATATTTCGAAGCCGCTAACGGCGGAACCTTATTTTTGGATGAAGTAGGAGAGTTACCCTTATCAACACAAGCTCGTTTGCTGCGGGTTCTGGAAACAGGTGAATATATGAAAGTCGGCTCATCTAAAGTCGAGAAAACCGATGTTCGTGTTGTTGCTGCAACCAATCTGGATATGGTAACTGCTACATCGAACGGTAAGTTCAGGGAAGATTTGTATTATAGACTCAATACCGTTCCGATACGGGTTCCGGCTTTGCGTGACCGTCAGGATGACATACCTCTTTTGTTTCGTAAATTTGCGAGCGATTGTGCCGAAAAGTATCAGATGCCTGCTATTGTCTTAAGTGAACCAGCCAAAGATATGCTCAAACATTACAGGTGGCCGGGAAATATAAGGCAGCTCAAAAATATTACCGAACAGATATCTATCATAGAGCAGGAACGTGAAATTTCACCCGATATCCTAAAGTTATACCTTCCGGTTAATGAGGTGGGTATAGTGCCTGTCGGTACGATTAATGCTGGCGGAGGAAGTAGCGATCAGAAGTTGTTTAACAGTGAACGTGAAATTCTTTATCAGGTTTTATTCGATATGCGTAAGGATATGAACGATTTGAAAAAGGTTGTACATGATCTGGTTTCCGGTAAAATTTCGCCAAATGCCGTTGATAATGTAGCTCAGCACTTGTCGGGCTCCGAAAACGGGCTTGCTTCTGCGTCATCTATTACGGTAGTAGATAAGGATAAGAATATAGCAGTTCCGATCAAATATCCTGATGCTACTCCCTTGACACCGCGTCCGATGAAAGACGATGCTGTGGAGATAGAAGCAAATGATTTCGAAGAAGAAGCCGCTTCTCTGGAGGATGTCGAGCGTGAGATGATACGTAAAGCACTTGAGCGTCATAACGGCAAACGGAAATATGCAGCTCAGGATCTTAAAATATCGGAGAGAACATTGTACCGAAAGATTAAAGAATATAACTTAGAAAACTTATGAATAAATTTATAGCCTGCCTGCTTGTTATAGCAGCGGTGGTATCGTGCCGGGTATCTTACCAGTTTAACGGTGCATCTATCGACTACTCGAAAATTAAAACTTTGTATATAAAGAATTTTCAGAATCAAGCAGAGCGTGTTAATCCTTCTTTGGCTCCGGCATTTAATATTCAGATGAAAGATGTATTTACGCGTAATACCAAGTTGAACATCTTATCTAACGGTCCGGCTGATATAGAGATTGAAGGAGAAATCATAAGGTATGATTTGATGGGATTGGCTGTGAAAGAGAATGCTCTGGCATCTACCACCCGTTTGACTATGGCTGTGAGAGTAAGATACAGGAATAACGTAAATCCGAATGAAGATAAAGAAGAGACTTTCAGTGCATACCGTGATTTCGATTCCAGATTAGGATTATCCAGCGTTGAAGAGGGGCTTTATGATGAACTGAATAAAGAGATCGTAGATCAGATATTCAATGCTACGATGTCTAATTGGTAGATAAGTAACTGTTTAAATTTGTCAAAAAATAAATAGGTCTGAGACCTCAATTTGAAAAATACTAGCTATGAATATAAAGGATTTTTACCAGCTTGTTACTTTAGAGCGTGAACCCGAAGCCGGGATGCAGGCGCAATTGAAGTACTTGACGCAGAAATATCCTTTCTTTCAGGCGGGTATATTTACGTATGTCAAATGTCTTTATCTTGCTGATGATGAGTTGTTCAGGCCGGAACTGAAACGTCTGTCCGCTTTCGTTATAGATCGCAAGGCATTGTTCTATTATGTCATGAACAATGAATTCCGTGAGTTTGAAAAGCAAGCGGAAAAGAAACTGACTCAGGATCGTACAGATATATTGATCAACGCTTTCTTTGATACCTTGACCGACAAGGAGGATGAAGAGCGGGAGCTTGAACATGCTATTGTGAATTCGAGCATGGCGTCTCTCGATTACTTTTCGTATCTCGAATCGTCGCAGCAGGTTTTTCTCGAAGGAGATGCAAAGAGTAAGACCGATGAATTACTCGAAAATTTCGACTTTACACTTGGTGTATCAGGAGTGCCTTCTATTGAAGCATATTCTATTGATGACGAGGGGTTGACGGACGATACGCTATCTGTATCCGAAATATCAGCCGTAGAGGATATACCGGCATTCAGACATCAGGATATCATAGACAGTTTTATATCTAAAGCCGAAAACAAGGAAGATATCCGTATTAAAATAGATAAGGCTGATCTGGCAAGCCAACCGGAAGAGGAATACAGTGATGCGGATATGGATGGAAATGCGAGTGATAAGGAGTTGGATGATGATATCTTTTTTACTCAAACTCTTGCTAATATTTATATTAAGCAGAAAAAATATAATCGGGCATATGAAATTATTAAGCGTTTGAGCTTGAATTATCCCGAAAAAAACACTTACTTTGCAGACCAATTATCATTTTTGGAAAAACTGATAAAGAATTCGAATAAAAAAACAAAATAAATCATAATGGTAACTGTATTTTCAATTCTAACTATACTAGCATCTATTATATTAGTATTAGTTGTTTTAATTCAAAAATCTAAAGGAGGAGGCTTATCTTCAAACTTTTCTTCTTCAAATCAAATTATGGGTGCTCCTAAAACTGCAGACTTCCTTGAGAAAGCAACATGGTGTCTGGCCGGAGCAATCATCGTATTAAGTATGTTAAGCACTAAGTTTATTACTTACTCTGCTCAACAACCACAACAGCAAGTGCAGAGTCCGGTAGATAATACTCAGGCTCCTGATATGAACTCACCACAGCCAGCGACTCTTCCGACTCCGGCTAATACAACTCCTGCACCAGTACCAGCTCCAGCAAACTAATTAAGTAGACTATCTACATAAGATATAAAAAGAGGTAAACTTTCGGGTTTGCCTCTTTTGTTATATAATGTATTGAATGATAGTTGTCTGTTGACTAAAATCCTCTTTGCCGCATTGCCTCGAATGTTATTACAGCTGTTGAAACCGAAACATTCAGAGAGTCTATCTTTCCCCTCATAGGTATCTTGATACGCTTGTCTGCATTATTGAGCCAGAAGTCTGTTAGTCCGTCGGCCTCAGTTCCCATCACAATAGCCGAAGGAGTTGTATAGTTGACATCCTGATACCATTCGGATGCTTGCAATTCTGCCGCATAAGAGGTTATGCCTTGCTGTTTAAGCCATGCCAGAGCTTCAGTTGATGAACATACTGCTACCGGAACTGTAAATATACAACCTACACTCGACCGTATTGCATTGGGATTATACACATCCGTTTGAGGATCGCATACAATAACGGCATCTACCTGTGCTGCATCAGCAGTACGGAGTATTGCTCCGAGATTTCCGGGCTTTTCGACTGCCTCTAATATGATGATGAACGGATTGTTTTTGATTGATAAGTCGACCAGACTATGCTGTTTTGGCTTCATAAGAGCGATAAGTCCATCAGAACCTTCACGGTACGCTACTTTTTCGAATACTTGTTGAGATACTTCATACATCAGCTCTTTTCCAATAGAATCAAGCACATGAGGATAATCGGTCTTAGCAAATAATTCAGGACAGACAAATACTGAATCGGGTTTATATCCTGCTGAAAGAGCTAATGTCAACTCTCTTGCACCTTCCAGTATAAAGAGGTTCTGTTCTTTACGCTCTTTAGCTTTACCTAGTTTTACTATATTTTTGATCCTTATATTTTGGAGACTTGTAATCTTTTCCATACGCTAATATTGAGGTCTAAGACCTTTTACTAATCTATGTTTAGTGTTTTAAATAGAAAATACAAAGGAATATAAAATCCGCTCACAATCCGAATAATCATTCCTAAAAAGAAGAAGGCCTATCCTTTTTCGGATAAGCCTTCTTGTCGGTATAATACCTGAATATTTGATTATTTACTTTTCTAAACCTTTAGATTCACGCTCTAAGAACTTCCAAGCCTTGGGACCTGTGCATTGGAGTGTGTATATCCAGGTTTCGGTAGTTATGGTGCTGATATGGCTCGAATATATCTTCACCTTTATTTTAGCCTTTTGTTCTACTCCATTAATCATCGGAGCTGTATCTGGGTATTTCTCTGTTAAGAATATTATAATACCTTCAATAGTACGGTCGTTACAGAACGTCTCTTTTTCAGCAGATGTTCCATTAATCGGATAAAGAGGATCTAATGTACGGTCTTTGTCACGATAGCTGACATTTGGATAATATGCACTGAATCCGTAATAAAACTCGGCATTACCTCTTGTATCCCATAACGCAGGATTATCAACAGCCTGATGAGCTTTTACATAATCAACTATGATCTGATAGTCTGACTTCTGCATCGTTTCAGCAATTGTAGGATCAAATATCCATTGTTTTACACCATTAACATTGGCAAATACAAACTGATCGGTTTTGGTTACGATAAATGTATTAGGTGTCCATGATGTGCCATCAAAGATGTATTCGTCTGCTTGATTAGAGTCTTTGGTCTTATAAACAACAACACGTGTAGCTCCTTTCTGGTCATACGGATATTTAGCTTTCAGGTATGTTGAAATATATGGAGTGGCATTATCAGTAGTCAGGTAAGTAACACCCATTGTTGTGTAATCTGACGGCTGAAGAATTTCTTTTCCTGTTGATGTTTTCCATACAGATCCATCAAATTCATAAGCAGCATATACCGTTGATGATTCTTCTACTTTCACGCCCGGTATGGCTTCGAATACTTGTACATTATCGATCTGGTAAGTAGTTGTCCTTTTAGGGGTAGATGTATCATCTCCTTGGTATCTGAATGCAATATGCACCTTTTTACCATTGAATGCGGCCAGAGATCCCATACCTGCAGCTCTTAATTTGTCATAGTCGGGGCTATCTTTATCTGTAATAAGAGATACATCAAATGATTTGGAGATATCAGTCCATTTTGCACTGTTGATATTGGTGCCATCAAAATTGTCTGAAACTAGTATCGATAAACAGTTTTCGGTGAAGTTACGGACATTGACATCAAAAGACAGATGAGGATTATTGATTGCAGACAAGTTATATTCAGGTGAGATCATATAAATATCGTTCTTTCCTTTCGAGTTATATGAAGATGCGTTAGCAAATATATTGTTATTGTATGAACGACCTTGCCAGCTGAATGTTCCCAAAAGATCTTGAGTTTGCCATCCTTTGATAGTTACATTATCATAAGCCTTTAGTGTTTCGAAGTCCTCTTTTGCAAGAATTTTACCCACTACCGTAGCATCTACAGGTTCATCTGTCGAATATTCGTAAGTAACGTTCTTTAAATCACCTTTTTTAGCATCTTTATAACGTTCTTTTAAGATGGTCGGGATATTCTTTTCCGGAGACTTCTTAGGAGTAAAAGCCATTGGGTAAAGGTCTCCCCAAACCAATTTGTAGTCTGCGGCACTCATCTCATGCGATTTAGTAGAAAGACTTGTAACCACAGAATCTCTCTTCTCGTCATAGTTGTAAGTAATCTTGGCTTGTGAGCCTACATCCCCTGCTATATATTTTGTCTTTAGAAGGTAAGGCATAAGTTTCGATGCGGGAAGTCCTTCCGAAAATACTTTAGCCTTGTTGAATGCATCTGCTAAAGCACTGTCTGCTGCTGTTTTGTTTGCTCTTAAAGCACTTACGATAGTTGAAACATCGGCATCCTGAAATGTATATTCATATGAAGCTACATTTCCAGGTTCGGTTTTGTCTTCGAAATCGTCAAAATAGTGTTCATTGTAGTCACAAGCGTAAAACATCCCTGTGAATAATACTACAACTAGATATATATATTTTTTCATTTTATAAAAATCTTATTTAGGTTAGAATTTTACTTTCAATGATGCGGTATAAGTACGACCGAAAGCATACAAAACACCTACATTTTCCCAGCTGCTACCACCTTCAGTACGAGCATTGTAGTCCATTGCATCTGTAATGTATTCTTGGTTTAGGACATTATTTACATTACCGGTAAGTGCAGCATCTAGCGTTCCGATTTTGAACTTATAATTTACTCTGGCATCAAGTTGACCTGCACTAGGAATTTTCCAAGGACTGTAATATTTATATGTTCCTCCGGCGTTGGGCATTGTTATTTTAAAATCGGCGTAGTTGTTTGCAAAGTGTGTATAATCGAGTCCTAGAGTAAGCTTTTCGTCAAATATCTTATAACTTGCACCTAAGGCAAATGTTGTTTGAGCTGAGTTTCCTACACGTACACCTTTCATATCCACAAAGAACGATTTGTGCTCTTCTCCATCCGCCAAGGGGGTGTTGCCATCATTGGTTGCTTGACCTGTACTCATATAAGCATATCCGGTAGCTTTGCTGTCCCAGATCCAGTCTCCTAATGAAAGCATACCTGTGATTTCGAGATTGCGGATTGGTTTTGCTACAAAGTCAAGTTCAATACCTTGGTGACGGGCATTTATACCACTCATATTTACGAATGAATTAAGGTCGTTGCCTAAAGTCGAAACCATAGTTTTATTCATCCACTTAGTGTAATATACATTCAGGTTTGCTGATAAATATTTCGAACGGTATCCATATCCAACTTCAGCAGAAAACAGTTTTTCGTTGATTGCATCTTTATTAACAGAATTGCTTGTGTGGATATTGGTAAAGTACCCACCGCTCATAAATGGAGCTCGAGAAATATACCCTGTATTAAAGAATACATTGTGTTCTTCTGTCAGATTATAATTAGCTCCACCTTTAACATTGAATCCTAAGAATGTTTTAGAATCTGATTTCTGATTTTCCTTACTATAATAGTAACGATCTTTTTTCCAGTAAGTACTTCCTGATGCTGCTCCCGAGATGAATACACTTAAGGCATCTTTATTGTATTCGGCTTGCGCGAATACCCCGTTTTGAGAAACATACCCTGTATTGTCACGGTATACAATATCACCAACTTTTAATTTTTGGTTTTTATAATCATTGGACAAATTTGGCCAATTTTGATCTTTTATGTTAGCGCGTTGTGGATCGATATAAAAATCACCACCCATCAAGTCTACAATTTTACTATCATGAAGACCTGCATAGTAACGAACATCAATACCTCCGTAGAAGTCGATGTTATCACTTAGTTTAGTAGTATAAGTAGAAAGAAGTCCAGCCCAAAAATGATTGTTACGCGATTCGGTCAAAATAGCTTCTGAACCATTATCTCTCGCCTTGTTGCTGTTGAATAAATCAGTATAATCTCTATAACCTGTTGTACTTCTATAGCCCAGGTTTAGGTGTCCATTTGAAGAGTCGGTTCCATATAGACCATTGTAATTAGAACCACGCCAAGCACGTCCGGCTCCATCACCGATGGATACGTATGCAACATTTGATAAGCTTGATTTATCGTTGATTGTCCAATAGTGATTCAACGATATCTGAGGCTTATTATAGCGGTTACGGTTTGAATTAATACGTTCTCCTTGTGGTCCAAATCCGTAAGTAGGATTAAATTTATATCCATCTTTTTGTTGCGCCCATTCTTTTATTGTAAGATAGTCGCTATTATAACGTTGGTTGTGCCATTGAGGTGACCCGAAAGCTGTGAATGACAATTGGTGGTTATCGTTGATTATCTTAGAGATATTGACGAACCAAGTGTAAGCTTCGAATTCAGTACCCATAACGTATCCGTCTCCCCAGTTTTTAGAGCCAAGTAAGGTCATGGCCCAACCACTTTTTGAAAGTCCAGTCGATACACTAAATGCTAATTTATTGTAATTGTCATTACCTAGTCCGTAAGAAACGAAACCTCCTTTGGTTGCGTCTGTCGATTTGGTTACAATATTAATTGTACCCCCAACAGACGGAGCAGCTACTTTAGATGCACCAAGTCCGCGTTGTACCTGCATTGAGCGAGTTACTTCCGACAGACCTGCCCAGTTAGACCAGTAAACTCCACCCCATTCCATGTCGTTGACCGGAACGCCATTCACCATAACTGCTATGTTTGCAGATTGGAATCCACGAAGAGCTATACGAGAATCTCCGTATCCTCCCCCTTGTTTGGTGGCATATACCCCGGGAGTCGATTTTAATATTTCAGGGAATTCCTGAGAACTTAATTTGGTTTCGAGCATTTCGGGTTCGATAACCGAAATTGCTACCGGTGTTTTACGTCTGATAGCGATGGATGATGTAACTACCACATCTTTAAGTCCGATCGCATCACTTTCCATTTCTATTGTACCTAAATCGGCGGCAGCATCAAGTTTCATGCTCTTGTATCCGACATAAGTAATGTCTAGTTTGCCGGATACTGATGTAACCTTGATGATGAAAGATCCGTCAAGATCAGTTGATGTTCCGGTTTTAGCCACTTCAGAAAATACAGATACTCCGATTAGTGGTTCTTTAGTGTCTTTGTCAATTATCTTACCCTTGATCGTTGTTTGGGCAAAGGCTGAAATTGAACAAAATAAAACAGCAAAAAGCAGAAAAGATAGTTTTCTCCTCATGATAATTTCAGATAGTTTAAATATTAAATAATGTGATGATTTTGTTCTGGTCAGATTGCGGTGTAAAGAAAGTGTGTGTTCTTTACCCGTTTGAATATTTATATGTGACCATAAGCAACTCATTAGATTCAGGTTAAGACGAGATAGAATTTTCGTCGATACAGGTTTCTCATGAGAAAATGCTTCTCACAAGCAGCGCAAAGGCAAATGCCTAATAACAAAAAACAACTCAACAGGGAGAAATAACTCCACATAATAATCACTTATAGTATATAAATATGTAACAAAGGTAAGATATTTTATATTTAATAATAAATAAATCATAAAAAAAACGCCGACTGGTTAATAAATTTAACAGACAAGCTTTATGCGTATCTGGAGTCGGTTGTGATATTATTGATAAAAAAACCTCCGATTGATTTTGGTTCTGTATCGGCGTGTCGAACTGTGCAATTTTATTTATATCGAAATTTTGTTTTTATAGCTGAAAATTATATCTTTGCACTCCGAAAATGAAGGGAGGTTTTGATTAAAACTTAAATAGACATATATAAAGTTATAACCGTTCTTACATATACTAAGGTGTGTGTAGGAAATGTGATTTGCATTATATGCAGATTCACAGCTAATCAAAACAAATTTCATTTATAAAAAACGAATTAAAACAAAAAATCATGATAGTAGTTCCAATTAAAGAAGGTGAAAACATCGAAAAAGCATTAAAAAAATTCAAAAGAAAATTTGAAAAAACAGGCGTTGTAAAAGAATTACGTCGTCGTCAAGCTTTCGAAAAACCTTCAATCACAAATAGAAAGCAAAAAATACATGCTGTTTATGTACAAAAACTTCAACAAACAGAAGAATAATTAAATTTGTATTTGTAACAGTGTTTTCCTAACTTCGTCATCAACCAAAGTAATATAGGGTATGACGATTGTGGAAAAATATATAAGCTATCTCCGTTATGAGAAGAATTACTCTTCGCATACGGAGATTTCTTATTCTACAGACCTGATGCAGTTTGCGGATTATCTCGAACGTAATTATCCTGAATATGCTTTGGAAACCGTTGATGGAGATATTGTCAGGGCATGGATTATGTCGTTGATGGGGCATAAAAATACAGCCCGTTCTGTAAACCGGAAACTGAGTTCTTTGAAATCGTTTTACCGTTATCTGCAACGTATGGGGGAAATAACATCCAATCCGATGAAAAGGATTGCGGGACCCAAGGCAAAAAAGCCAATTCCTTCGTTTATTAATTACAACGATATGGAGAAAGTACTCGATATTGATGTTCCTGATGACGATTATGAAGCGTTTAGAGATAAAGTTATTCTAGAACTGTTCTATGTAACCGGTATGCGGCGAGCAGAGCTGATTGGGTTAAAAGATGTTGATGTCGATTTTTTTGCAGGAAACATCCGGGTTACCGGAAAGCGTAATAAACAGCGCATTATCCCCATCAGTAAGCGGACAATCGAGCTGTTGGAGCGATATCTGGAGGTTAGATGCGAAATATTTGAGAACCAAACCGAGACTTTCTTTGTTAGAAAAGACGGAGAACCCATATATCCAATGCTGGTGCATCGTGTGGTGACAAGCCATCTCAGGTGGATACCGACTTTGACCAAGGCAAGCCCTCACGTATTGAGGCATTCGTTTGCGACAGGAATGCTAAATAACGGGGCGGATATAAATGCAGTGAAGGAATTGCTGGGGCATTCGAGCTTAGCTTCGACAGAGATTTATACACATACATCGTTTGATGAACTAAAGAAAATTTATAATAAAGCTCATCCTCGAGCATAAGTGTAAACAACCAATAATAAAGGAGGAATTTATCATGAACATTAACATTCAATCGCTGCACTTTGATGCAACTGACAAACTGAAAGAGTTTATCCAAAAGAAAGTAACTAAACTAGAAAAATATTCAGACGATATATTAACAGCCGAAGTGATACTGAAGGTGGTGAAACCTGAGACAAAGATGAATAAAGAGGCTTCAATTAAATTGAATGTGAAAAACGACGACCTGTTTGCGAGTAAGGTGGCCGAAAGTTTCGAAGAAGCAATAGATATATGTACCGAAGCTCTCGAAAAACAATTGGTAAAATATAAAGAAAAAGCAAAGAGCTAATAAGTAACAATATAAATAGGGCTGCCGGACAAGAAAAATGTCCGGCAGTTTTTTTGAAGATTAAAGAGGCCGGTATTTTAAAAATTCAGCCTTTTTTAGTGGTATATCTAAACTATTATACCTTTCTTTGTACAACCAAAAATGCGATATCCGCTAAAATGTCGCTGCGAAGAAAAATAAATTTGCAGAACTGTTGCGATTATAAAAAATAATATCTATTTTTGTCGCCGTTTCGCACAAATTACAAAGTCGAAACAGCGCTTTGTTCTCTGTAACAATGAAATATTGAAAGATGCCTCTTTAGCTCAGCTGGCCAGAGCACGTGATTTGTAATCTCGGGGTCGTTGGTTCGAATCCGACAAGAG